>Ga0315904_10000153_pt1 | contig 112481 bp, 172 predicted proteins | sample LakEriMetagenome_6_FD_203529 | JGI IMG/M metagenome (GOLD analysis project Ga0315904, IMG submission 203529) | Freshwater fungal communities from buoy surface, Lake Erie, Ohio, United States - Buoy 12 MA120 | ecosystem: Environmental > Aquatic > Freshwater > Lake | place: USA: Lake Erie, Ohio...
AGAAGTTTCCTCCAGGTCCCCAGTGAACTCCAGGAGTTGCACCAGAAAGAATTGAAACTGATCCTGATGGCTTAACTGTTGTTACACGAATTGATTCACGAACACATAGCCATTCTGAATACTGGTGGTCATAGTGACGAATTTTTTGATATCCTTCGTCCATCCACTCACGAACAATTGGCAAACCCTTTTGATCTGCAAACGATGCAATACCAGTAAGGGATGTACCAATACGACGGTTGCGTTGCATGATACCGTTTGTTTGTGGCCAGTGTGTTGGAACAAGTGTTACAGTCTTTCCATAAAGGTATGCAAACTTCAGGGTACGCAGGAAGTCTTCCTTAGATTCATGACGATTTAAGTGCACCTCTACAAGTGTACATAACTCGTATGACTCTAATGGCTGCTCCGCACAGGGGTTAAAGCCCATCACACGATAGTCTTTTCCATCTGGCGCATCCTTTAGTCTGCCATAATTACGAGCAACATCAAGCCAAATAAATCCTGGCTCTCCGTTTTCTGTAATTAAATCTACATAGTCTTCGTACTTTGTTCCTACTTCTGCTGAAATAGAATTATTAGACATCCAAGCCCACCCTGGATTTTCTGGATCAAAGGAGTTACGCTCTGGAAATGACTCAGAGTTTTTCAAATTCATAAACACATCGTCTCCAGCACTACCCAAAGCAAGGGTTGCTGAGCGTCTTACGTTACCTGATACCACGCAAGTACCTATTAGATTTACAAGGTCTACAATAGCACGAGAGTCTAGGCTTTCTCCAGCCCTGGAGCCTATTACACGGTCTATTTGATGGTGTAACTTCATAAGGGGTGCAGGACCTGATGCAACGCCTCCAAAGCCCTTTATAGGGGCTCCTAGGGGCCTAATTAGATCATAGTTAAACTTCTGGATGTTTTGGTTTGGCCTGAGATATGAATTAATCAAAACTCTTACCGATTCCACCCATCCCTCACGAGTATCTGGAATTTCAAACACCTGTTCTGGTTCTGTTGGGGCATAAATAGAGAAATTCTTATCTTGTCCTACTGTGTCAAACCCTACACCAATGCCAAGCATCAATGCATCCATAACCCAAGCAAACAAGGCTCCTGGATCATTCTTATCAAGGTCTTTTGTAGATACCATTGCACAATTTTGAAGTGCTGCTGAGTTCTTTTTCTCCATAGTCATAGGAGTTCCAAATGCCCACATTCCTCGACCTGGTGGTGTCCATTTTAATTCAAACATTCTTTGGAATGCTTCTTGTGCAGACTTTTGAGCCTTGTAGTCATTCCAAGGCAAACGGTTTTCTTTAGCATGATTCTTTTGAACTGAATACATCCCCTCGATTACACGACGACAAACTTCGTGCCATCTTTCCTTAGTTCCATCTTCCTTCATGCGGGAGTAGGTACGGATAAAAGTAATTTCTCCAAGTGAATTTTCTGCTGCATCCTTAAACCCAAATGGGCTTTCTTGGCTTTTGTACTTTTCTACGAAGTCCTCTGGAAGTTTAAAACTAAAAAAATCTGACATTTGTATCGTCCTTTCAAAAACGGAATAAGTGTTAAGTATAGCAGTGTTTTGTAAAAAGTAAAACTCTCACCCTAAAGTAATGATTTACTTAAATATTTTTTTAACCCAATGCTTCATTCTATAACCGTTTTGAAAAGAAGATCTAACGCCTTTTCTTTGTATTTCAGTTAATAGTGGATTATGGTTTGGATCAACTGTCATTTCCCAGTCATCTCTTTTAAAAGGAAGTATCTGGATTATTGGAGTTCCTTGCTTAATTACTCCTTCAAAATCTTTTTCTAAAAAGAAAGATATATGTCCATCTGAAAAAAAATTATCAGTATCAACTATAGCATCCACTGTTTTAATTGGAATATGTGGCTGATGCGCTGGACTAGTGAACAGTGTGCTATACCCTGGTGGAGTTTTTACCATCCACATAGGATGAATTCTTAGTATATGATTTACATAAAGATTAAGATCTATGGGATAGTGAGATACTTGTTCTGTTGAGTGATTTGCAATTATGTGACCTTGATGAGATTCAAACTCTCTAGGTATCTGAAAATCAAGTTTTCCATCTTTTGTATTAATATATAGATCTACTGGCATTCTAAAAATATATCCCATAGACATTGCGTCAAAGAATGGCTGACATTTTTTTACTGTAAGTTTTAAAGTTCCGCCTTCATATTTATCATCAATAAGTCCTGGTTGTTTTTTATACCATTCTGGAACAAGTTTTTGTCCAGGCTCTGGTAGTGGAAAAATAGATGCAAACTCTGGTAAAGACGACAGAAACTGAATATTATTCATTTAGTACCTTTCTTATAAATACATTATATCACATTGACAAAATTTTAGCATATTCATAAATTTCTTGATCTATACCATTTATTTTTCTTAGTCTATCAATTTCTTTTTCTGTGAGCATTGAAACACAATCTTTAGTGGTATATTCTATTCCGTCTTGGGTTATGCTACTTGTGTTAATTTTATCCTGTAAATACTCAATTTTTACATTATAGTTATCTAAAAACCAATCCTTAATTTTTTGCAAAACTGGATCAATATTGTCAGAAGTTCCAACCATTGACATACTTTTTAGTCTAGACTTTGCCAAATCTAAATTTGTTAGTTCGTTACTAACGAACCAAGTGTTTGGAAATCCAAGACCAAAGGGCACAATTAATTCGTCTTTAACTGACTGAAATTTTTTTTCTGACTCAAACCTTCTGCTATCTGCAGAATTGCACAAAAATCTAGCCTGATAATTTCTTAGTCCAAACATATTTTCATCTTCAAAAAGATAGAATCTAAGACGACCAAGGTATCCATCAATATCTTTGTATAATTCTTTGTATCTTTCTTCGTACAAGAAATTAAATTGACTAACAGATCTTTCAACTGGGTCTCTTAAAACTGTAACTGTATCTATTTCGGGAATAATTTCAATTGGGTAAGTTCCAAAATGCGATCCTATATAAACACAAGATTTTAATTTTTCCTCTGAAACAAAAGCACCATTATATATAAAATAATCGTTTATGTTGTTTTTTTCTAAAGCAAGCCTTATTGCCTCTGTTATAAACTGACCTGCGGTTTTAGGTATATGCAAAAAGTATAACTGTTTCATTTTTACCATTTACCAATAGGACAAGAAGAGCCTTCAAGTCTTGTTTTAAGTTTCATAAAACATCCGCACTTGGTGCAAGTTGTTGTTGCCTTGATTAACTCTGGGCATGCCTGGCATATTGACATTCTTGTTTTTGCTGTTTCTGTATCTACCTTTTTTTGTCCTGGATTTAGCATATGCCATGGTCTTGCATCTCCGAGATTACTCTTCCATTTTGACCAACTGCTTGTCCCGTCTTTAAAAACCTGAGTATTATCTGCTTTAACAAATGCATCGTTTATTAATCTATCCCCTACTTCAATATCTTTATATTCTGTTACATCTATAGCCTTCGCTCCAGTTTTAAATGCATTTTTCCACATAAGTTCTTGTTCTGTTCCTTTTGGAAAAACCATAGCAAAAAATAATCTATTATTTGATATAAATCCATATCTTGAAAATTGAGATGTATCTAGTGCTGGCAATGCTGATCTATTCATAGATGTTCCATCATATGCCAATACTTTTTCTTCTGGATTATAAGAAAATGTAGATCCCGTCCAAATATCTCCACGCATAGCAAGTGGATAATATTCTAGATCTATGCCTATTGGGTTATTATTAAACCCTTCTTTATATCCAGCAGCAATAGAGTCTTCTACTGCAATTGCATGGAAAATATAAAATACTTCATTTTCAACAAGGAAAGCATATGAACTTTCATTATACTCAACTTCCATTGACTAGCCTCTTTCTATTTTATACTTATAGTATATCAGAAATTAGCAAGCCCAAATACTTCCTTGGCAGATACAGTATGGGTATGGCTTAGAGCCACGACAACCGCCTGCTGGGGTAAAAGCATATGGTGTAAAAGCATATGGTGTAAATGAATATGCTGGTGTAAACGCATATGGTGTAAACGAAAACGGAACAAACGAATATGGCGTAAACGTATATGGTGTAAATGCAAAAGGCGTAAACGCATATGGTGTAAATGCATATGGTGTAAATGCAAAAGGCGTAAACGAATATGGCGTAAACGCATATGGTGTAAATGCAAAAGGCGTAAACGAATATGGTGTAAACGTATATGGCGTAAATGCAAACGGGGTAAATGCAAACGGGGTGAATGAGAATGTAGTTACTGATCCTGAGTTTGCAGATGTAAGTGAGTTTCCATTAGCATTGGTTGCATAAACATTGTATGTCTGTGCAGTTCCCTGCTCCTGTGCAACAACTACTGAAGTAGATGCTGTTGTTCCAGACTTGCCATCAGAAGAAGACCATGTGTATCCAGAGATAGCCTTGCCACCTGTTGCAGGTGCTGTCCAAGAAACTGTATCTGATGCTAAGTTAGCATTAGTTGACGCTGTTGGCGCTCCTGGAGTTGCTGGTACAGTTGTTACAGTTACCGCTGCTGATGCTGCGGATGCTTGTGATGTTCCTGCAGCGTTTGTTGCTGTTACTGTAAATGTTGGTGTAGCAGCAGAAGCAATTCCAGTTACAGTCAATGGAGACGATGCTCCAGTTGCTGTTTGGCCAGTGCTTGCTGTTACTGTGTAGGATGTAGCAGCAGGAGAAAGCGCAGGTAAAGTAAATGAAACAGTCACTGCTCCATTGTTAAATGCTCGTCCAGTTCCAACATCTGTTGCGGTAACTTCTGTTGGGGCTAGAGGCTCCAAAAAGTCATTAGACGCTTGGGATTTCTTACCTATCTTTTTACCTGCTGCCATTTGTATCTCCTAATTTCTTATTGAATTTTGTATTACGCTGTCAAGTCGCCGAAGACAACCCAAGTGTTTTCTGCTCTCTTGAAAAGAGTTGCAGATGACCACTGAGTTCTCAACTTGAGACCTGGTGTTGCATTAACTGTAACTCCTGCTGCTCCAGCAATTGTTACCTGTCCTGCGCCTGTTTGAAGAATATCCAAAGATGTTCCTACTGGGTAAGCAACTGTAGCATTGGTTGGGATTGTAAGAGTTAGTGCTGATGCTGAACCCATTTCAATTAGATCATCTCTTTCAGTTAGTGATGAAAGTGTGTATGATGCTGTCTTCTGTGAAATTGGTGTTAAAGAATCTACCTTTAATCCAAGATTTGTTGTTACTGATGCTGCAAAGTTAGCGTCATCTCCAAGTGCTGCAGCAAGTTCATCAAGTGTATTGAGTGCTTCTGGTGCTCCTGTTAGAAGTGCATTTACTTGAGATGTTGCATCTGCAATTGCTTCAGACTTTGCTGTTGCGATTGCCGATGTAGTTGCTGTTGATACTGGCTTATCAGCATCTGAAGTATTATCAACATTTCCAAGTCCTACATCTGCTTTTACAAGCCCTGAAGGAGAAGTAATTGTCTTATTTGTAAGAGTTTGAGTACCTGCCAATGTTACAAGATTTGCTGTGTCAGCAATACCGTGCACATCTGTTGTAACTGCAGTGTGATTTGTAACTGCTGTGCTAATTGCTGAATTTGTTGCTGTGGTTGTTGCAAGAGCCGATGTATCTGCAATTCCATGAACATCTGTTGTATCTGAGTTGTGGTCAGTAATGTTTGTAAGATATGCTAGGTTTGCTGTGTTAGAAATTCCGTGAATTGATGTTGTGTCGTCTGCGTGTCCAGAAAGATCTGCAGAGTATACAAGGTTTGCTGTGTTAGAAATTCCGTGAATATCTGTTGTATCTGAGTTGTGAGTTGTTACAGCGCCATCTGCGTAATTTTTTGTTGCAAGTGCTGTTGTGTCTTGAATTCCATGAACATCTGTTGTATCTGAGTTGTGAAGTGAAACTGAACCTGAAACATCTGTTAGCAATGCTAGGTTTGCAGTATTTACAATTCCGTGTACATCTGTTGTGTCTGAGTTGTGGGTTGAAACTGCTGTATCTACTTTTGTCTGTGCTCCAGATGTTGTTTCAAGGTTTGCTGTGTTTGCAATTCCATGAACCTCTAATGTGTCTGAGTGATGTGTTGAAACTGCTGTATCAGCATAGTTCTTTGTAGCAAGGTCTGCTGTATTTGAAATTCCGTGAACATTTGATGATGCTTCTCTATGCTCAGTATTAAGTTCTACTACATCTCCAATTTCTCTTAGAGTGTTAATACTTGAGTCTGCTCCGTCAACCAGTTTGGCCAAAAAGCCTAATGGAATTTCACCGTCGGCATCAAGTGGTGCGACACCATTAGGTGCTGATCTGGCTGTTAACAAAATATAATCATCTAGAGAGCCACCAAGGTCTTCTAGATTCTTGAAGTAAGATAGGTCTCCCCAAGGATTGACACCATCGCCGATTTTGAACTGGTTGGTGTCTGTCTCAAATCCAATTTCTCCTGCTGCTAAAACTGGGTCTGCGTCAGTCCATTGCTGTGCAGTTCCTCTGCGCTGTTGCATTCTTGTTGCCATTTTATCTTCTCCTTATGGGTTCTGCCCATTTACTTATCTTATTATAACATCAATTTTTAATTGAAGTTATCTGTTGCGCTACCGCCATCAAATACAACTGTCCACTCTGTTGTAGAGGGGCCACCTGCATCCAAACCTACACCCAATGGGCTATTGAATGATCCACCTTCATAGAACTGGGATACTATGAAACCAGTTCCATCAATTGCGGTATCGTGAATATGCTGTGGTAAATTATTTGTATCATCAATAGTTGCTTGGGTATACCAGGCTCCATTATAATAAAAATTAATTCTGTTTGTTGTGGTATCTAACCACTGTTTTCCATTAGTTGGTGAAGAGGGAGCAGTTGATGATACAGCCATTCCTGCTAGAGAATCTACATATCCCTTAGTAGCAACATGTGTAGCCTCTGTTGGGCTTGCTACTGTTAAGGTCCCTCCAAAACTACCAGATCCTGCGACCTGTAGTCCATTCTTGACCTTAAAGTCTTTATCGACTGTTGCCATTTACTACTCCTTCTTCCAACTATTTTTATTTTTTAATGCTTATGCTAATAGTGTTGCTTTAACAATTACTGTTGTAGCATTGTTAAGTGTGGTTACGTTTATTCTTACGTCCCCGCCAACAACTGTTGCTGTTACTGTACCCATAGCACCGTTTGTTCCTATTTCTGCGTACTCAGTAATTGCTACATTGTCAGATGAGTCAAGAGTTAAAAGAATCTCTGAAACTTCTGAGTCTGTTGCTGTTGCAAACTTTACGATAGCCTTTGCAGTCTTGTAGTCTGCCTTAGCCCATGAAAGTGCTGTTGCTGTTCCTGCAGTTGCGATTGTTGCTGTTGCTGCAACTTCCTTTGCAACTGAGTTAATCTCAACTGCTGTGAAGTTTGGAACAACTGCTTCAAGAGCGTCTACTGCACGAACATCTGTGAAGTACTTGTTTGTTGTACCTTCTACAAGATCGTCAGTATCAGAATCTGCTACACCGTTTTCTGCGGTAATAGTAAGTCCTGCACCTGTACCTGTAATTGTAATGTTTGTAAGTGAAGCACCAGTCAAAAGATCTGCTGCTGAAGTCTTAGCACGAGCATCTGTGAAGTACTCGTTTACTGAGCCTTCTGCTACATCGTCTGTATCAAGTGCATCTGCGTGAGCAATTGCTGCAGCCTGTGCAGCGTTGGCCTTTGAGGTTGCATCAAGTGCTGCGTTTGCTTCTGCTGCTGATTGAGCGGCGTTAGCCTTTGAAGTAGCATCTGCTGAGGCTGTTGCTTCTGCTGCAGTTTGTGCTGCTGAAGCGTATCCCTGTGCTGCTGTGTCAAGATCAGAAATTTCTGAGTTAACATATGATGTGTCAGCCTTTGTTCCAACCAATGTTGTTAGGTTAGAAATTGTATCTGGAGAATCACCAAGTGCTTGTGCTAATTCGTTAAGTGTGTTTAGTAGTTCTGGTGCAGAATCTACAAGATCTGCTACTGCTTCATCTGTGTAAGTATTTGCTGAAGCAAGGGCTGCGTTAGCCTTTGAAGTTGCATCTGCTGAAGCAGTTGCTTCTGCTGCTGTTTGTGCAGCATTTGCCTTAGTAGTTGCATCTGCTGCTGCAGTTGAAATTGCATCTGCTTCTGCTTGATCTGCATAACCCTGTGTTGCAAGGATGTCTGCACCCCACTTAACAGAAGAACCTGCTGCTGGAGTAAGAACGATATGAGAATCAGAATTGATTGTCATTGCTCCTGCGCCAGTGAAGTTAAGTGTATCTCCAATAGTCTTGTTTGTTAATGTTTGTGTGTTGGTTGTTCCAACTACCGCACCAGTTGCACCGTGTGCTTCTGTAGCATTTTCATGATCGGAAAGATCTGATGCTACTGACCCTGCTTGTGATGCTGCTGTTCCTGCTGCATCATAATAAGCATCTACTGTAGCACGATCAATTGAAAGTTCTCCACCTGCTGAAACATCAAATTCGTTTGATACGGATTTGACTAATGTTTCTCCACCGATAAGGTTCAGAATGTAAGTATCTGATGCTGTTTCTGTAAGAACTTGATTTCCGTTAACGGTTGCTGTTGTACCTTCAACAATCAGTCCTTGCTTAATTTTAAAGTCTTTATTTACTGTTGCCATTTTTTATCTCCTTAGTTATGCCTTAAGTCCAATTCGTGCAAAACGAACTGTGACTGGCTTGATCGCAGGATCTGGAGTGACTGTTAAAGCCACGGTATTTCCAGTGCGAGAGACATTAACGGTGCCAATATTCCCATCATTGTCGATTGTTCCATACTCGCTGACTGATACATTTGTACCGTCAACAAGAATTGTTAGTTCGGTTGCAAAGAACTTATTGTCCCCTGCAGCAGTCTTGGATATTGAAATAATATACTTGACCATACGCCAAACAGTTGCGTCAAAGGAATCAATAACAGTTACGTTCTCAATGCCATTGATTGTATTTTCATTGTTACCATAAGAACCCAAATCTGTTGCTTGGGCTGATGCGGTATCAATTAAATCTTCATAATTTTCTTGAGTAGGCCTATCTCCTGTTTGAAATAGATCTTTAACTCCTGTAATTGATATCTTTGCCATGTGGCAATTATATCATCCCTTTTAACAAGACTATTAAAGAATATAGTTGCTGTAGCCAATAACCTGTAGCGGAATTGCGGGGGTATTTCCCAAACCAATAGCCTGAATTTGAATGGCTGTAAACTTAACTCTAAACGGAAGAATCTCTTTAACTACAACTTTTGCTGGATAATCTACAAGGAAAATTTTCTTTGTTTTGCTATTTAATTCATCTGTTATTAATGCTGTAGCCATTAATCTGTTACATCTTCAAGAATCTTCATGCTACCCTGGCAAACTGTCCATACTCTTGTTGGGTCTGATACCTGAATATCAAAGATGTCTCCTGTTTCAAGTTGCACTGATTCTTCTGCTGTAAGCCAAACTGTAAATTCTCCAACTAAGTCGTCCTCATCTGCGACGGGAGTTAAAGACAAGACAAGCGTTGCATCATCTGTAATTACTCCAGGGGTTGAGTTGGGTCTCTTGATTTTCATAGCAATGTCCCACTCTGATCCCTCTCCCTTTAAAATCAAAGGCTCTTTGGCATCATCTGTTACATAAACCTTAAAACCAGAAGTATCTCCACGAACTACAGTCCAAATAACTGTTGGTGGAGCATTTCCAATGTCGTATGATGATCCTGAATTTCTTAAAGTTGCCATTATTTTATTATATCACTATTAGGCTAATCCAGCCTTAAGTGCCCCCCAAGTTCCGTTACCTTTTGCTTCAACAATAACAACACCTTCTACAGCCTTTTTTGCAATTACTCCAACTGCTCCGCCTGACTGTGTTGTAGAAAGTCCTCCACCTGAACCAACGTATAAAATTTCTCCTGCTAGGATTGCTGGATCACCAAAACCAGAAGTATTTATTCCAGATAAAACTCCAGCAACCACAACGACTCCTTCAGAACCAACTGCCAAGGCTTGTTTTAGTAAGCCAAGGATTGGTGAAGTTGTTGATGGTAAAGATTTTGCTATTGTTGTTACCACATTAAATCCTGTTGCATAAACTGGAGTACCTGCAGGTAATGACTCTGAACTAGTATTTTTTACTCTAATTTGAATTACTGATAAATCTAGTCCTGATAATGCATCTCTAACATCTTCTGCCAAATATCTAATATCTCCGTGTACGTTTACGGGATCGCTTGCAAGCGGGTAATTTAATGGAAAATCTCCAGGTGTTATTGCCATAGTATCTTTATTATACCACTATCTAAACTTGACTTTGTGCCAAAATCTATGTTATACTTGGTTTAGACACCTAAAAAGGTGTTATTGTTTTCTAAGGAGGAAACTATGATTAAATTTATCGAAAGAAACAAAGAGATCATTAGCACACTCAGTATTGTAGCATTAGTAACTGTTTTTTCAAACTCTGCTAATGCCTCAATAGATCTTGATACGAAAAACAACTTGAGCATAGAAAAGTCTCAGACAGCAGATACCGCCTCGAAAGAGGTTTTTTTGGTTTCTAAGGCTAAAAAACTAGAGAGTTTTGAGAATAAGGTTTCTCTGACTGATCTAGAACTAAAAGAACTGCTTTCATTAGTAGGCTTCAAAGGTCAAGACCTTGTAGTCGCTTGGGCAGTGGCTAAAAAAGAGTCTAATGGCCGACCATTGGCTTTTAATGGCAATCATAAGACTGGAGACTCATCTTATGGTATGTTCCAAATTAATATGATTGATTCCCTTGGTCCTGATCGTAGAACCAAGTTTGATCTTGAATCAAATGCTGAATTGTTCAATCCCGTCAAAAATGCGGAAATAGCATACTATATGACTAAGGGCGGAGAAGACTGGTCCTCATGGAAAGGCATTACTCCAAGAACTAAATTTTGGATGACTAAATTTCCTAAGTAATATCAACTAATAAAGATAGGCTGTAGATTAATTTCTATAGCCTATTTTTATTAGCATGTCCATGAAGTACCTGGTGTGTCTGAAAGGCAAACACAATAAGGATAAGGTTTCGCTCCAGAACATCCATTGCCAGTTGATAAAGGAGTAAATGAGTAAGGTGTAAAGGCATATGGTGTAAAGGCATATGGTGTAAAGGCAAAAGGTGTAAAGGCATATGGTGTAAAGGTGTATGGAGTAAATGAGTACGGTGTAAAGGAATACACTCCGTTCCAATTATAAATAACAAGTTGAACGTTTGTGCTCAATGGAGCAACTGTTCCTGCTGCTGGATTCTGTGACTTTACATCTCCATCGTTTTGTTGGGTTGCTCCTACTGAAGAGTACTGCTGGTTTGGTGCATTTTGGAATCCTTCTTCAACAATTACGGCTAGTGCCAAGTTAAGACTTAATCCTACAACATTTGGAACTGTTCCAGTTGTTGGAGGAATACAAGTTCCATTTGTATTATATTGTTGAACTAGGTCAGGACCAAATTGTGTTCCTTCAACACATTGCCAATGAGATATGCCGTATGGAATTAAAGCATAGTAAGTTGCGTCACATGCCTCGGTAACTGATGTATACCCACTAAGAGACAGAAGTGCTGCTGTATATCCATTTGGACTACCATTTTGACAATATGCGTATGAATAATATTTTTCTTGCGGTGGTGGTGTAAATGAGTAAGGCGTAAACGAGTACGGCGTAAACGAGTACGGTGTAAACGAGTACGGTGTAAAAGCAAAAGGAGTAAATGAGTATGGACCTGGCGTAAATGAGTATGGTGCTGGTGTAAAACTAAAATTTCTCCAAGTAATATTTACTAATGACTCATAATCTAAAAGTGATCCAGATACTGGCGATTGTGATATTACCTTATTATGGTCTGCTTCATCTGCCGAATTTGTTGAATCGCTCTGAGTGACTGTTCCTACTGTAAATCCTTCTGAAACTATTTGTGTCTGTGCTAATGTTTTATCTACACCTAAAAAAGATGATAAAACTCTCATACCCTTCCCAAAAAAGCCTAGGATAGTTAGCACTTTTTACCCCTTAAGCCTTCAAGTCGCCGATTAAGACCCAAGTGTTTGTATCTATTTTTATTAATGTGGCGCCAGAGTATTGTGATGAAATTCTTTTGTTTGAGTTTTTGCTATTTATTGTAACTCCAGCAGTTCCTGCAATTGAAACCTCTCCAGTTCCAATTCTAATAACATCTAGTCTTTGTCCAGAAGCAAAAGCAACAAGACTGTTTAATGGAATGGTTATTGTTAGGTTGGATGCTGAGTTAACTGTAATTGTTTTTCCCGCATCAGATAATGCAAGTGTGTAGTCTGCAACTTTTGAAGATATGTCTGCAGAGTCTGTTACTGATCTCCACAAACCGTTATAATAATATTGAACTTGATTAATTTGAGTTCCTGCATCAGTCTGTCTAACAAAACAAACAATTCCATCAGATGGAGATGTAATTACTGCATCTCTTGCTGTTGGATTTTGAAAATTGTTTACGCCTGCTTTTGCTCTTACAACCTGATCAAATGTAACTGGATTAGATCCAAAAGAATGTGTGCCTGTCCATTGATAATTTGCAGAAGTGTTAGTTGTTCCTGCTACTGGATACCAAGTATCTGTTTGTGTGTCATAAATATATGCAACTTTTCCATTAGAACTAATTGTTGCCATCTGATGTTAACCCCAACTCTCTTAGTTCTTCTTCTGTAAGTCCAAGGGCTACAAGTTTAGCAATTGCTCTTTCTTTAATTACAACAGAGTGAAGTTCTTCTTTTTTTGTCATGCGAAAAGTTCTCTCCAAACGGTTCCTGAATAAACGTACATAGTTAATGGAAATGAATCAGAATCAACCCAAAGCAATCCTGGGGTTAAATTTTCTGTTGGTTGTGATGATTGATATCTAGATGTTGGCAACTCTGCAATTGCTGTTGGTGATGAATCTGACTTTACCCATATATAGTTATCTACTGGAGAAGTTGGCTCTGAATCTTGAAAAGACTGACCAATTCCTCTTGCAACTTCTCTTTCATCTAATGTTTCGAGTGCATCTTCTAATGACTTTATATACCCCGCAACTGATGTAGGGATAACTTCAGACTCTAAAGTTGGAACATCTGTAGTTCCATAATGATATAGTTTTAGGGCTGCCTGTATGTCCGCTGCCTCAGAAAGTGCGGGAATTTTAGTAGTATAAACTGGTCCAATATCTTCAGCCATGAAACCCTCCGCTAAAATTATACCACATTAATAAGTAAATGAACTGACCTTAATCCTTGAACTGGTGTCCAGGTTTCTCCATCAAATTCTAATGCTTTAATGTCAATTGGCAGGGAAACAATGTCTCCGTCTGTAAAAATTGCTCTTACGGATATATTTGATGCAATAACCTTTGATTCTGAGTTAAGGATTGAGTACTGCACATTAAATTGATCAGAAGAAAGTGTAGAAGAAAGGCTTGAAGATCCAGTAATACTTACAACTGGAATGTTGATCGTTGTCTCTCCATTTGAATCAAATGTCCTATTATAGTTATTTGAGTATATGTTTGGGAGCAATTTCATAATCGCTCTCCAGGTATTTGAACCAGCGTAGGCTTGGTATTGATACACAAATCTATACTCTTTATCTGGGTCTTGTGGATCAATATTAATATATAAATCTAACAACTGAACATCTCCATCTGGAGTATTATCATTAGGATTTCCTAGTCCAGTATAAATCATACTTCCTCTAGGACCCTCTGGTCCAAAATCAACCTCAACATTTACTGTTGTTGGTCCGCCCAATACGGTTAAATCATCTACTGCTAAAATTGGATTTGTCATGGTGTATTTGTAGTTACCTGATCTGTTACTGTAATTACTCCAGTAAGAAGTGTATAAACCAAAGGATAAGGGGTTGCACTTTTCTGAATTTGAACATCGTATACATAGTCTGTTCCTGCTGTCATAACTGCACCGTCTGCTGGCCTAATGGCACATTTAATATAAGATCCATTATCAGAAATTGTTGCATAACATTGATGCTGATTTGAAAGTCCTGCAGAACCTCTTGCTGTTGAAAATTTAAATATTGCAGTTTGTGTTCCACTAGTTCCAGAGTCTAGGTCTGGCCCAATAAATGAAGTCAAATCAAATGCGCTTCCATCAGTAGATTTTTTAGGGTAGATATTAAACTCATAGGTGTCGCCCTTATAGTAGTTTATATTAAGTGTTCCTGGAAATGCCATAGTTTTATTATACCACGCTGACGTAGACAGATTTGAAGATTACAGATGCATCAAAGTCTGTTCTGATTTGTGGAACTCCTCCGTTGCCCCAAATTTGTTGATTTTCAATAAATAACTGCTGGGTTACAGATATATCATATGTATTCTGATATTTAAAAGATCCAACCAGTTGTGCTATTTCTTGTTTATGCGCTGGGAAAAAAGTTCTTAGCCAAACCTCTGTATTTGAGGTAAATGTTGTTAATTCAATGTTATATGTAACAAATACTTGAGAACCAATAGCAAGTCCTTTAAAATTCAACATTCTGGAATGAGAATTCCACATACTTACAGCGCCCTTCGGTAAAAATTTTTCATTGTTTTTTTCAGAAGACATGTAGAGATTTACCCAACCATCAATACCTCTTGTTGCTCCAAGCCTTATATTTGTTGGATTATCATTTATGTATGATGCCCATCCTGCTTGCTGTCCTGAAGAGGATAAAGAACTTAGTCCGTCTTTGCCTGCTGGACCTTGTAAGCCTTTTGGTCCCGCTTTTCCTTCTGGCCCCTGTGGTCCTTCTTTGCCATCTTTTCCATCTTTACCTGCTGGTCCCTGTGGTCCTACTGGTCCAGGTACTGGGAGAAAAGATAAAGTGTTGTCTGGTAATCCAGTTGCCTGGCTCTGCTCTACTTGTGCAGCATACGAAGATTTTTTTGCACCAGGAAAGTCCATAGATTTAGAAGCAGCCATAGAAACATTATCTCACTATTTTATTTGTTTACTTTAAAGATTTTATCTTTGATTTTAATTATTGGTGGCAACTCAGGTCTTGGAGTTGTAACTTTTACTATTGCCATTATAGGCTACCTGTAACATCTCCAAGTACAGAGATAGTTCCAATCAGAGGTGTCCAAATAGTTTCTTCATCAATAGTTACCTGAAGGTCAAAAGTTAATTCAGTGACAACTGATTTAAATCCAGTACCCCATAATGCAGTAATAGATGCTGGAGCCATAATATCAACATATCCTGTTCCACGTGAAACTTCCAGGGAATCAAGAACATCAGACTGAGGATCATAAGTGGTAGCCTCAAAGGTCCAATCAGATATATCAAAATATGTTACTTCGTCATCTTCTAAAAATTCAACACGAAGCGGAGAGGTATCTCCTCTAACAATATTCCATTTGACTCTTGCAGGATCTGCACCAAAAACTTCTGGACCACATGTATTCATAATCTTGATTATACCATAAAATAAGACTGATACCTAGATAGGTGGGTATGAGAGACAAACCTAGGTATCAGTTAATAAATTATACCATAAAGGACAAAAAGGACATAAAAAACCAAAGATATTAAAAGTTATAAAATTGTTATAATAGAGAATGTCCGTTTTGTTATAATAAGTCTTTTATGCCAGGATTGCAATGGTGTATACTTAAATATATATAAGAGAAAAGAGTATCCTGAATTAGGATTATTTAAATATATCTTTATATATAGTATATAGCAAATTATTTTTTAGCGTTAGCAATATGATCAATTAAAATTTTATACATCTCGTCTAACTTTTCTTCTTGACGATTTCTGGATTTAATTGAATCAACTCTTTGTTCATCTAAAGCCGATTCTAGCCTATTGACGGCATCTCTGAGACTGGATCCAGAATTCGGTTTAAGTTCGACGAGATAATGTTTCACCAACCACTTGATTCCAAATGCGATAGATGATACAATTGTTAGGATGGCTACGATTAGCGAGGCCCAGTCTTGAATTGTCATAACTGTATTATTATAAGGGGTATTTTAACAAAATGAAAACAGACATACTCACAACACTGGAGCATTCTCGGAATTTAATTATATCTCCTGACATGGATGGTTTTATGTCCGCAAAATTAATAGAGCGTTTTAACGGTTCGAAAATAGTAGGTTCATATGATAAAAACATTTTGTGTCTCGCCGACGGGATAAATCCAGAAGATTGTTTGTTCGTCGATTGCGATATGAATCGAGAAGAGTTTGTTTCTCTTGGCAATCATATGCGTTTAATTCGAGACGGTATGTCAAGTAAGTCTTTCAATCCGAATGTACACTTCGGAGTAACGACATATAGCGACAAGTTTCCATATGCAACCGCTTTTTTGATTAGTTTTGCAACAGAGGTTCAAACCTCCGAACAAGACCTTATACGCATGGCTTTCGCTGATTCTACATTACGCAATATGGAAAAATACAGCGATAACATGCGAAACTGGTCTGCACGGATGAATCATGATGCAGTAAAGTACATTACAGACAATTCGGACATTGCACGGGATAGAGATATTCAAGCAAGATTTGACTATATAGAACAATCATTTACATCTAAGAGATACGGTAAGGCACGATACATAGATACCCTAAATAAGGCCCTAGAAGACCAGGAGATGGCTTTTGAACCTTTGACCAATGGTGTTAAGTATCTATGTGACAAAGTAGGCTTAAACACGGTTACAAGGTTTAGTAATGATATAATTTCATATGCTGAAATTTTTGGTGGAGAGTATTCTGTTACATATGACCAGGAGGTTGATTGGAAATGAGTGATGATGTTACATTCTTTGATTTGTTTGATCCTTCTCAGCCAAGAAGCGATAAAGAGTTAATTGAGTCCCGCCTAAAAATATGCAATGCTTGTCCTGCATTTAGAAAACATACAATGAGATGTACAAAATGTGGATGTTTTATGAAATTAAAGTCAACACTCAAACAAGCCAAGTGCCCAATAGGGAAGTGGTGATATAATGGTTATCCTAGAGAGAAAGAGAAAAATATGACAACTGGACAATTTGATCCAAACGACTTTGTATTTGAAAATGAAGAACAAAAAAATCGTCGTGAAGAAATTTTAACAATTATGTGTGATGCTGTAGAAAATGCAAATAGACGACTTGCAGCACAACAAGGACAAGAGCAAGTTGAGCAAATTGAACAATGGATTACTCAACAGCGTCCAAACCTTCGTATGATGAACAACGAGATCTATAACGCTCTTAAGGCTAATGGAGTGTTCAGTGCTTAATAAAGACTTTATTCAGGTGTACCCCGACTTTATTGAAAAATCAGATATAGATAAACTATACGATTTTTTATACTCAAAAGGTCCTCTTAATCAAAAAGAAATTTATTTTTTAGAAACACTAAACGATGCAGAAGTTGAAACTGCTCCAAATTTTGAAATTGTTGATTATGAAATAAAAAACATTTTACTTAGTTCACAGAAAAAGGTTGTTGACCAAATATTAAACTCTTACTTTCCAAATTTAGGATATGATGCAGAACTAGAATGGTCAAGACCTTTAGAACTTATTCGTTGGAACCAGTCTGCAAGGCTGTCTGATCATACAGATGCACCAGATCCAACAGAAACCTGGATTCCTATTAGTGCTTTGGTTTATATCAATGATGATTATATTGGTGGAGAAATTGGTTTTCCAGATTACGACATTAAAATTAAACCAAAGAAAAATGATTTAATTGTGTTTTGTGGATCAATGAATCATAATGTTGGGTTTGTTGGAACTGATGAGACTGAAGATCAACGTAGATTTACTATGCCATTCTTTTTTAATTTTTATATTAAGCCATATTCCGAATAAATTGTGCTATATCGTGTGATGCGTTATGATACATACCGTGAAATTTATTTTCAACTTGCTTTGCAATAACAAACCTTAATTTTTGCTCAATCTGAAATAATAAAATTGTTTGTGCTTGTTCTGGAGTTAATTGCTGTTGATCGCTATCCATTTTTGCAACTACAATCTGTGCAACAGGTTTCTGAAAATAATTTTACAGCCAAGTTTTCATATTCTGGCCTACCTAGGTCTTCCCAAAACTTCTCTCTGCCCATAGCGTCTGTTTCTACCATAGGGGATGATTCGAATTGAGGAGGTTCTGGTACTTCTAACTCCCAGGAGTTTTCTAGATTATCCAATATTCCCATAAAACTATTTTACCATAAATCTGAATATTTTATCCAGATGTATGATACAGTAATTAAAAAATAAAAACAAAAAAAGATAGTGAGCACATATTTTTGGCTGACTATCTCTCTTTGTTTTATTTGTTAGTAGTGAAATGCTAAACAACTAAGCCGATACCTACACCGACCTAATTGTTTAGGCACTACACCCCTGCCTAACTAATTTTGCTTAGTATGGGTACCACCTTGCGATCTAGATAGGTTTTCATTTTTTGAGTGTCTTTTGCTTGCTTGAGGTCAATGCTAGTGATACCTAAATCTCTAACTACCTTGCTAGTTTCTACTACAATAGTTTTAGCAAATGCAACACCTAAAAGTTTTAGACCTAAAGGAATTGCAACTACCGCACCGATTGTTAGCACTAGCATCATAATAGCCATAAAAATAAGTGAGTACTGAACTACATTAGCAAACCACTCAAATGGTGTTGTAAAAAAATCTAACATTTGTCTCCTTTAGTCTGATGTAGTGAGGGTTGATACAGGGGTGAGTGAGTCTAGGTAATCTTGGCGTACCTTAGACATAACTCTATCTATTTGTGCATAAGCATTAGCGCACTTATAGCAATAGGTTTCTGTGTTGATACCTAACATAAAGGCATCTGTTCCACTATAAACTAACTCTGTTGATTCACAGTTAATTACTTGGCAGGTCATTGTGTTCATTTATTTATCTCTTTTCTTTAGTGCATTTGCAGGGGTTGATTGTTATTTGTTTACCTTTTTGGGTAATGATTGCGAGGGTGCTACATTGTGAGCATAGGAATAAGTGCATTAGAATTCACTCTTATCTAACATAGTAGGGATTAGTACTATTATAGTGCATAGCACTGACAAGGCTAGGACAATAAGGGATAGGCTCATAGTTAGTTATCCTCTCTAGTTAGGACAAAATCACGATTGTGCTTATTTAACTCAAAAATAGCACCATTAGAACAGATAACACGCATTGCGCTACCATTCCACTTTCTAATTTTTACAATTACCCCTGATTTAACAAGGTTCATAGATGTAGGTAGGGTAATGGTATCTCCTACCTCAATGTTAGAGTAGTTACTTAATGTAGTCATTTTTGACCACCTTTCTTTTTTAGTTAATAGGGGCTAAGTTTTATTTGCTTTAGATTTATTTGCTCTATTTCTAGAGGCTCACCCTAAAGGCTCAAACTTTTTTATTTAATTTTTATAGTAGTAATACTATCAGACATTTCCCCTACTGTCTAGTATACTGACCAGTAGTCTCACTATGTGGAGCGTGGGATATGTGATTTAGGTTACTTATTTGCTATGCTCATCGAACAGATGTTCGCTTATTTGATAGGCTCATTAACCTTTTTAACTCTATTTAATTTTTCTTATACTAGTATAATAACATACTTACCCCCAAAAGTCAAGTCCTAGCACGGCGTGTCGTGTGTGATATGCATCACAGCGGACGTCTATAGATCACCCCCTGTATACATACCCCCCCTATATAGACCACCCTATATAGACCCCCCCTATATAGCACGTCCCGTGTGGCGTACATCACATATGACCTATATCACAATGTCCGATTTATACCTTTTATACCCTACCATTTGTCAGTGGTAGGTGCTACACTTACAGTATAAAGAAAGTCAATCAAGGTGATTGAACTAGAAAGGAATTCAAATGAATTCAAATGTAATAAACACAGTGTGTGTAGAACACACCCCTAATAAGCCTGCTATCTCAGATGTAGCAGATGAGCAATTCACTTTTTGTGAAGTTTGCGAAAATAACATTGAGCGTTGGTATAACGATACTGACCCTGAGCGTCTACCTATGTGGACAGATTGGAAAGTGTCAAAATAATGACTAAACTAATTTGTTGCTTTTGTGAAAAAGTCTATTCTAGCGAAACCAAGTTTTGTGGTTTCTGTAATGAGTATAAAGGTCTAATGACCATAAAAGAATTTGACGAATACTACGGAGAAAGAATTTATTCATAATGAATTTCTATGAAACATTTTTTGTAAGTGGTAATGCACTATTCTGGTTTTCTATGATCTGTTTAGTAAGTGGATTTTATTTATTCGTAAAAGAATAAATTTAATTCCCTGCAAAAAAAAATGGGACGTCGCCTGTGGATAACTTGTGGATAACCTATGTGATGCTTATCACAAAAATACTTTTCCGACACGCCCGAAAAACACCCTAAAATGTCAGACCCCCCTGCTATACTTCTAGTATAAAGAAAGTTAAATAAAGGTTATTTAACAAAAAAGAAAGGTTAGGTCAAAAAATGACTAACACTAAAGAAAAAGGATTTAAATTATCCTATCGTATTGAGTACAATACTAATCCTGCTTACCCTCTAATGAAAGAGTTTAGCACTTGCTTAGGAGTTATTTTTAACTCAGAAATTGAGGCTAACAATTACTTAGACCTCTTAGCCCTTAGAGGCACAATTCTAGAAACTAATCTAGAAGAAATTGAGTACACACCTCGCAAGAGTGTCGTGTATGCTACTACTAGAAGTTGGGAGCGTTAATCTCAATGAAAGATTTCGTAGAAAAATTAGAATTAGAAACCTACTGGGAAAGTCCAGCATTAGGAATTCACCCTGATTTAGCAAAAATGCTAGATGAGGCAATAAAGAAAGGTAGTTATACTAAATGAGTACACTAGTACCAATTAAATCAGTATGCGGTGCGGTTAGCACTAGCATAGACATCTATGACCTTGAGTTAAACCCTCACGGAGTTATCTGTTGCGATAACTGTAAGTCAATTATCCTATGCCGTAAGGCTTGGGATTTCTTATACAAAAAAAACAAATAAATAAAAACCAAGATCGCAGAAATAAAACTCTGCGATTTTTGGGACGTCCCGTGTGATGCGAATCACATTTAAAATACGGCGTGTCGCCTTGACTTTTCGCCCCTAGTCTGGTAGTCTTACTACATAAGAAAAACTAAATAAAGGACAAATCGGCTAATGAGCCTAAGCAAATAAATGTGATACAAATCACAGTGAGCCTTAGCAAATAAGTAGCCGAAATGTCAGACCCCAATGGTAAGATAGTCTTATCAACAAAACGAAAGGAAGTCTAAAAATGACTTACACTATAACACTAGAAACCTTTAATGGTTCTACCAAAAAAATCGCTATGCCTTCTAAGGGTGCGGTTGCTCAATTCATCTCAACTTATCCAACACAATTACCTGTTGGCGTATCTGTCAAGGTTGCTTGCGATACTCTCGGAATAAGTGGCACACTTCGTGGCACTCTTACACCTTCAAAATCAAACTAAAGAATAGGAAATAAATAAAAATGGTAAAAGTAAATCACTCTCTAAATTTCGTTACAGAATTTGACGAAACACACCCAATCGCTCAACGCTTTCTAATGCTTGACGAAATCTCACAAATCACTCTCTTAGAGTCTATGCTAAAGGAATTAATTGCGCCAGCACTTAAGCCTGCTCTTGAGGAAATTAATGCCCGTGGCTCATACGCAATTCTAAAGGTGGCAGAATAATGATGACTCGTAAAGACTATGTAAAGGTTGCCGAAATTCTTAGCAATTATTTTGCCACATCTGTTTTTGATGAGCAAGGAGAAATTTTATTTGCTGATTTGGTAGATGAATTTTCTCTAATGTTTGAAACTGATAATCCAAGATTTGACGCAAACAGATTTGCTATTGCTTGCTATAAAGAATTGGCGGGTGTGTAATGATTTTGGATAATGGAACGCTAATCGCAATTGTAATTGCTTTAACTGGATCTCTAACAGTAATGGGTTTATTTTGGAAACAAAATATTCAACAACAAAAAGAAATTCGCAGACTTCAAGTTGCTTTGCGAACTGAACGACTTAAAAAATAAAATAAAAAATCCTGAGCAAGATTTAAAACTGCTCCACATTTAAATTTTTCGGACGTCGGGGTCGGGCGTGTCGTCCACAGGTTTATCCACAGGCTTGCTTTTGTGAGATTTATCACATAGGCTAAGCGTCTCACTATTTGGACTTACTCGCTAGTAACTTGATAATTTATGTCTAATAGGCTAGACTTACACAGTAAGAAAAAAAATAAATAAAAGAAAGTCTATCTTTCTACGGCGTGTCTAACCGAAAATGTCAGCCCCCTGTGATAGGATAGAATTATCAACAAAAAAGAAAGAGGTTGGCAAATGTCAGCAAATGTCTATACAATAGAAAACCTACTTGTAGGAAAACAGTATCGCTCCCGAACACTTACGGGAGAAATTATCTCAGCAGAGATACACCCTAAAGCCGTATGGTATCAGGGTTGCGAAAGTTATCTAGTGGAAGTGCGCCCTAGTAATTTTGGAAAAGTCGTATGTCGCACAGTAGCAGTAAAGGTAGAAAACTAAAATGGGAGTAATGAAAACACTATACACAGAAATAGAAAATTGCCAAATGTGTTTTGGTCAAGGTTGGCACTATTGGGCGCAGGGTGAGGACTTTGATACAGAGTCTTGCGATTGTAATCCCCACCAATTATTTATCACTAAGGAGGATAACTAATGAACGAATACTCATACTCAATAACCGCTACCTATGATAGTGATACCGCCCCTCATTGGGTTGGTCGTTATTCAGACGCAATTAGCGCAGTATCAGAGTGGAATAAAATTGTGGATTGGGGATTCGCTAACGAATACGCAACCTACAATTTCTCAGAGCCGTCAGGCAAAATGGTGACTAAGATTTTTTATCGTGATGGAAAGGTTGGTGGAAAGTAATGCCACACTATTCTTTTGACACCTTCATAACTATTGAGGCAGATAACTATGATGAGGCAATAGATGTCTTTGACTATAAACTAAAAACAGGAATAAACAGAAGCGATGTCTATGTCGCAGAAATTGAGGAAATAAAATAATGGGAAGCATAACAGCAATTGGATTAGCAGATAGCGTGTTAGATTTAGAAACACAGTTAGCGTATCACTTACAGGGTAATCATTACCCGCCCGTTCCGCTATCTATGGTGCAACCTTGCATAGAGGCTATTGACGCATACTATGATGAGGACTATGACCGATTTATTGCTATGCCTGAAGGCGTATTCTATAAGGGAATGAGCCACGCCCCAGCAAGGGCTATTGTAGAGCAACACCACCTATCTTGGTTTATTGACCCAGTAGATAACTATGAAGATGAGGAAGAAAATGTCTGATACAATGATTGCTATGGATTTAATACACGCAGATAATTTAATGCCAGATCAACTAATGTTGGGTGATTTAATAAAAATAGGAGATGACATTGTTGAAATTATTTTTATTGAAAGCGATTCTACTGGTGATAACTATGACATACAAACCGAAAATGAATTTGGTGAAAAAGAAATAACGCAGTATAGTTATACTGATTTAATTCCGTTGTATGTTTTTATAGAACAAGAAGAATAATTTTTATGCACTTCCCCGCATAAAAAATCGACGTCGCTCTCGGGCGTGTCTGTGCACAACCTGTGGATAACTCTTGTGACGCTTATCACAAATCTTTGACTAGTCAGACCACACGACACGCTGGCTATTTGTCAGTCCTGCGTGATAGACTTTCAGTATAAAGAAAGTGAGAAACTCTCACTAAGAAAGGTTAGGTCAAAAATGACTAACACTAATGAAAAAAAGAAAGTCGCTTATTGCGAAAAACACGAACAAGAATTCTCAGGTATCTGTGGTTCTTGTATAGGAGAATTTGGATACTTTGACTAATGGATACCTATAACAGAATTCTTAAAGAGCAACAAGAAAAAAGAATTGCTCAATCAATAAAAGATAAGGCAGTTATTGAGGCTATGTTCTCTAATAACAGTCGCCCCCTTAATAATAATCACGAACTAAAGAAAGTAGAAAACTAATGTCACTATCAATAATAAATAAAATTACTGTTGGAAAATTATTTATCTCCAACGATAAAAACTATCTCGTTAAAGAGATTCTTGAGGTTAATGATGAAACTGAATCAGTAACCGCAACACTCACTAATTCTCAAGGTGAAGAAGTATTTTTCACAGGTGGATTTTCTCAATGGTTTGAAGGGTTGGTTCAGTAATGAAAACACTACAAGAAAAATTAGATTTGGTTGCTAAAGAATTAGAACCAATACTATGGGAATTGTTAGATGAAATCGAAAAAGAATAAATAAAAAAAAGATTGCAGAATAAAACCTGCAATTTTTGACGTCGCGGTCGGGTGTGTCTGGGGATAACCTGTGGATAACTTTAGTATACTCACCAGTAACCATAATAAAATTTCTTTACGACGGGGTTTTTTATTTCCCAGATCCTGGGCGAAAAATTTTTTGTGATTTTAATCACACAATCTAGATTTGACATTTTTGTTAGATGTGTGTTAGTATTACTATATGAAGAAAACAAATGAGGAATTACGCAGGCTTATGGAATTACGCCGTAGCAATGCTGCCTCTGCCGTGCCTTCAAAGAAAGCCTACAATCGTAGGAAATGTCAGTCCGAACTGATACAATTAAAGAAATATAAGGGAGACCCACTATGACATATGAAAACGATGAAATGCTAGATGAATACTACGCAACAACCTGCCCTGAATGTAAAGAAAATTCCGTTGACGCATATGAAGAAAAATGCACTCATTGCTTACTAGAAGATATGTCCGCACACTATAATGAAGATATCGCACTAGAAATGAGCCTTGGACTTGACTACTAATACACTTAAACTAAAACGATCAAATGATAGAAAGGTGGCTAACCTTGTCACAAAAAATGGAAAGCAAGCCGCAATCGCAAACACTTTTGGTTTACCTGCTGGAAAGGCTTACTCGTGCCCTGGTGCAACCAATGTGTGTGAGTCGGTTTGCTACGCAGGAAAACTCGAAAAACTCTTCAAGGGTGTAAAGGCTAACCTCTTACACAATTGGGACCTGCTAAAAGACGCTAATCAATTAACTATGGAGACATTGTTAACTGATATGATAAATGATTTCAAAGCGGACTGTGTAAAGAAAAACGCACCTATGCTATTCCGTATCCACTGGGACGGAGATTTCTTTAATGATACCTACACTAATGCGTGGAAGAATGTAATCACTAACAATACTGATATTCAATTCTGGGTTTATACCCGCGTAAAATCTGCTGCACTTATCCTTAAGGATGTGTCTAATCTATCATTGTATTTCTCTGCAGATAGCGAGAATGTTAAAACTGCCGTTGATCTAAAAATTAATAGTGGTGTTCGAATGGCGTACCTTGCTAAGAATTTTGCTATTGGTCAATCCGATGTAAAAGAAATGACTGGCCGTCCTGCTGCTAAGTGTCCTGAGAATAATAAACAAATTCCACTTATATCAACTAAGGGTAGCGCTTGCGTTTCTTGTTCACTTTGTGTATACTCTAAGAGTGATATCATATTCAGTGCGAGTAAAAAATAAATGAGTGCGTGGTTTTATTTTCTAATGATACTAATAGTAATGATTTCTATTTTAGGTGGTAGTGGCTGACCCCCCCCCTTGAAAAAACGGGACGTCCCGCCCACCCCCCATTTGTCAAGCCGACACGCAGGCTTTACGATGTGATGTTTCTCACACCCAGATTTCTGGGCTTGATTTGTATTTCTGGTATTTTTCTGCTACAATTATCTTATGAACAAAAAAACCAACCTAGTCCAAGATGTGAGATTTTTCTGGCATAATTTGTATTTGTCAGTAGGAAATGTTATACTTGGATTATCAACTAACAAAAGGAGAAACAAAATGGCAGTATCAAACGCAACATACAAGGTAGGCGACCTCTACACTTCACAAAAGTCAAAGGTGACAGGCACAATCTTGGAAATCGCACCAAACAAGACAGGTGACGCAGTTCGTGTGAAGTTAGATGTAAATGGCAACACACGCTGGACAACTTGGACAGCCAAATAATCGTTCTCGCATAACGATAAATTGCGAAGCACCTGAGTAAGTGTCTAAACTGCTCACCACAATGTCAGACCCTCACTCTATAATAGAAACTAACCCACAACAGAAAAGGAAATAAACACAATGGCAAGAGGAAAAGCAATTAGCGTAAAGATACCTACACAGAAGGTTATCAACGCACTAGAAACAAAGTTAGCAGAACTAGAGGCTAACTACAAAACACAAGACGAAAACGAAGCAAAGTATCAAGATGCTTACAAGGCTTGGCAGAAAGAGTTAGCAGACTACGCTATCGCTCATTTCTCAAAGGCTGAGAACATCAGAACCAACTATCGCTCTTGGAACAAGACACTCAATGTTGATTTTGACATTGTAGGTTCAGAAAAGGATTTCCCTGCTGAGCCTGAGCGTGATTTTGAGCAACTACACCGCCACTCATACACAGAACAAAAAGAGGAAATGTCTAACGCAATTCGTATCCTCAAAATGACAGATGAGGAAGTAGTAAATACTTCTACTTACAACGCAGTTGCTCGTTATCTCTAACTAGATAATTGGGTGGGGTGTAAAAGCCCCACTCATTATCCCCTGAGTTCCACGCTATTTATAGCAAGCGTCCCCTGGGGATCGTGATAGGGGTGGGTTTCAAACTAACCTAGGTGCCTACCCCTATCACTCAATTTGTCAGACCCTCATAGTATAATTAAAAGAAACAAACAGAAAGAAGGAAGCCCCAATGGGATTAGATATGTATCTTAGTGCTAAGAAGCACTTAGAAAAAATAAATTGGCAAGCACTACAGGCCAATGACGAGTTATCTTACAACTCACCTGAAGCCGTATATCCTAAGTTTAATGACCTAATGGAACTAACACAGTTATCTAATGTCGCAACAGATATCTATGGAGCAAGCGTAGAAGTTACTTGTGCCTATTGGCGCAAGGCTAATCAGATACACGCTTGGTTCGTAAAGAATGTTCAGAATGGTATTGATGACTGCGACAGTTACTATGTCTCACAAGATAAACTAATAGAACTGCTTGCTCTATGTAAGCACTCACTAGAAACTAAAGACCCTAGCCTATTCCCACCGCAGGCAGGATTTTTCTTTGGGAGCACAGACATTGACGAATGGTATTGGAAAGACATTACTAATACTATTAATCAATTAGAGCGTATCCTTGCGCTACCTGAAATTGATAGACTTTCATTCTCCTATTGCTCATCTTGGTAATTGACATTTGTCAGTGCCATACCCTATAATTAAACTAAACAACTAACAGAAAGAGGACCCCCTCGTGGAACAAGAAAAAATAACAGTAGTGAATGCAACAGAAGATTTTCTTCGTGATTCATTAGCCAAAGCAACATTGCGTGTAACAGAGTTAGAAGAGCACATCTCTCGTGTAACTCAGCGCTCATATGGTGAGGCTGCAGAGCGTAACCGTATGCGTAATGAAATGCAAGAGTGGACCTTGGGTTCATTGGACGACGGTTCAATTAATGAATCACAAGCACAAGAAATTGCAGACATATGCGGATTCGAATTAACAAAGGAATTCGAAGTTGAAGTTACAGTTCTTTATTCAGTTACAGTAAATGCTCGTAATGAAGAAGAAGCACAGAATGCAATTCACGATATTGATTTTGATTCTGTATCTTACAATGATGATTCAATTTCATATTTGTCGTCCAGTGTGGAATCAATAGATTCATAAATTTCCTGTGAGGGGAATGCATCCTAAGCACGATGTAAAACTGCTTTAATTTTTCCCTCAAAATTTTGACGTCCCGCCGACCAGTCATTGTCAAGTCGACACGCCGTAGTGTAATTAAGATCACAGTGAAAATGTCCAGATTGTCTATGTTTAACTATCCCGATTTGCATATGTCAGTCAGTCCTGCTATACTTGAAATATCAACACAACAGAAAGAAGGAAATCGTGGCTCACGAAATCGAAACACAAAATGGAACTGCTTCATTCGCCTCATTCAGAGAACCTGCTTGGCACGGATTAGGTACAGTATTCACTGAGGAAAAAACAACAGCGGAAATGCTTTCATTGGCAAATCTTGATGGGTGGAATGTTCGCCTTGAAGATTTAGAAACACCCGCACACTTAACAAGCGATAAGGCTTACCAATATGTCTTGCGTACCAATCCAACAGATAACACACAGACAGACATTCTTGGTGTCGTTGGTGAGCGTTATCACCCAATGCAGAATGAAGATTTATTTTCATTCGGTGATAATATCCTAGACGGCGGTGGTCGTTGGGAAACTGCTGGCTCAATCAAGGGTGGTCGTGTCGTATTCGGTGCATTAGCACTAGAGCGTGAAACAATTCTTGACCCTAATGGTGTTGCAGATAAGGTAAAGACTTATTTACTTATCAACACATCACACGACGGCTCTATTGCAATTCAAGCAAGCATTACACCTGTTCGTGTAGTGTGCGCTAACACTCTCAATCTTGCACTAAACACTACTAAGAAAAAGAATGGTGTCAAGCAATCTTTCAAGATTCGCCACACTCAGACTGCTTCTGGTAAAGTTGCCGTTGCTCGTGAAACTCTTGGGCTTGCTCATAAGTATATGGATTCTTTTGACCTTATGGCTAAGGCTATGATTGAAAAAGAAGTTTCTGCACAAATGTTTAACGACATTATTCTTGCTGCATACCCAAAGCCTGAAAAGGATTCTAAGGGTGCTTTCAAGAAGTGGGAAAACAAGGTTGATGTTATCAATGACATCTACACAGGCGAGTTTAACGGAATGATTGCTGGTAATGCGTGGGGTGCTTTCAATGCACTAACTGAACGCCTCGACTGGCACAGGTCTGCAAGAGGTAATTCTAACGAATCAATTCTTGCAAGCGCAAGCGGTTTTGACCCTGCTATTACAGCAGAAAAAAATCGCTTACTAAAAATTGTGCGTGAATTAACTAGCGCATAATAAAAAAATAAATAAATGCCACCTGAGCAAGTGGATGCAAAAACTGCTCACTATTAGGTCCGTTAGAATAGTTGGTTAGTTCGCCACCCTGTCACGGTGGAGGTCACGGGTTCAAGTCCCGTACGGATCGCAATAAATAAAAATGCAATGCAATGCATAAAAATTTCGGACGTCGGCTGTGACCTGCATCACACAACATTTTTAATAAAATAACTTTACGATAGGGTGATATTTTTCCCAAAATTTCTTTACGATAGGGAATATTTTTTCCCCAAACCTTGCATTTGTCAGACCCTTCCGCTATAATTAATCTATGACCCTAAAAGTAGAAATATACGAAATGAACTATGCCTGCTCTCCTGGTGGTGTTGACTGCTGGGAAGCAACTATCCATAACTACGGAAATAGTAGCACTGCTACTGATTTCAAAACTGCTGGAGAAGCAGTTAATTGGTTGCTTGACAGATACCCTACACAGGTGTTAGAATTGACAGTAACATCACTCCCTGCCTATGAAAAGGAATATGTATGACCCAAACCAAACCATACACTATAGATGAACTCATTACTATGATATATGAAGATAATCTAAACCACTTTGAGTTTCACGAGAATATGGGTGGGGAAGATTGCGACTGCCATATCCATACTACTATTAAGACTATCGTACATTACTGGGAGCAAGACTATGTGGACTAAGTATGATTATGTATGTAATGATTGTGATGCACTTACTGAGATTACTACCCTGAAAAATTTAACTGACTACCGAGGCTGGTGCTCCTGTGGGTCTCCTAATCTAGTTAATGTTGGTTGCTCAGATGCAACGGTATATGGATCTAATGGAGAAAGTATCCCTGTGACCAACATCACACCCCGTCAACTTGTAAAAATCAACAGCAACCCCTATAATTAATATATGACCACTACAGAAGGAACTACAATGACAGACCCAATGCTACAACCCTACTACTCCTGCGACCTTGATATTCCTATTGTGCGTATTGAGGCAAAAAGCAGGGAACACGCAGAAGCAATTATGCAAACCTTTATAGACAAGATTGCTCCCATTATGGATGACATTATTCATTGGGATAATGCTGATTGGACTATTGAGGAAAATGTATTTGTCCCTGAACTAGGAGAGTGGCACACAAAATGAATCTAGAAACATTTGAAGAGTACATCAGAATACATCTTATATCACTACAGCAAGACTCTGAGGAACTAGAGAAGCAAATGGGATTTATTGATGACCTTGACTCAGATGAGTATAAGGACTTAGAGTTAGAAGATGTTTCCACTACTGGACAGATTCTTGCTTGCTACCACTTTTTGTCAGTGCTAGAGGGTAATATAGAGTAATGATAACCACACACCTAGAACCACGACTACAGAAACTCGTTGACCTTGGAGAATCAGGTACTGACATCCTCCACGGAGAACTTAAGAACCTTATGTATGAGGCTGAAAAAGAATACAATGCCGCAGTAGAACAAGAAGAGTACACAGAAGAGGCAATGGATTCTATGGAGCGTAAGTATTGGGAAGGCCAAATGGACGCTCTCTCTTGGGTATATGCCCTGACATACCAACTATCGTTTGCTATCAATGACAGGACAAAGAAGAATGGATAACTTCATTGAAATGGACTTTGATGAATGGTTAACTACATACAAACCAATCAATAACCATATAGACAGTAATGCCTCCTTTGACAATGGTGAGGGTGGCATTATGTTTGAGACATATGGTGATGAGGTAGAGTTTGTTAAATCTCAATCCCCTGACAAAATCTGGATGTATGGCGACGGTGATGACGGTGGCTCTTATATCTGGTCTGGCTGGGGATTTGTAAATAGATTGGGATACTTCATTACTGAGGTACCGTGCCCACCTAATACCACGATTCAGATTCAAGTAGGAGTACAGTGGTACTTCTGCGAGAACTGTAATGCAGAACTGGAAGACCCTGATAATCTTATTAGAGATGCCTTCCAAGACCACGATTTGGAAAAATGCACAGAATGTGCTACACTTGATGAACTAACCCTAGTAGGACTAACAACAAAGGAGACAAAAATGAATGACAACCCAACAAATGAAGTAGAAGAACTCAAAGAAGTAGACCCTGAACTACTAGGCAATACTTGGTTTGACCTACGATAATGAACGAATACACAGTAGAAGTAATATTCGAACCCACAGGTGACTATATGCATTTTACATACGAGGCTGAGTCAGATAATGAGGCAGACCTTTGCAGAGAAATATTAAACCAACTATCAATCGTATCTTTTAAGGAGCAAGAATAATGGGAGCACGGATTAACTATGTATTTCAAGACAGTGAGAAGGGCCCTAGGGTAGTACTCTACAGCCACTGGGGTGAGACTGAATGGCAGCGGGACCTAGCAATGGCGCTGCAACATTCAAAGCCCCGCTGGACAGATTCAGCATATGGAACTAGGATGATTATTAGTTACCTTATTCAAGATAGTATTCTCGAAGAGACAGGGTTTGGAATCTATGCAATTGACAATGATGGCCTAGACTTAGGTGAGACCACCGTCCTAGTCGATTTCATCACTAAGACTGTTACTGATAATGTATCGGTACCGTTTGATAAATTTGTGGATGCATATCTACCAGTTTTGTCTGGGCAGATCTAGGGAGTGGGTCCCCTAGACTAATAACGAGTGGGGCGTAGGGTTTTTGCCTACCTTGCGCCCCCTCAACTTTTTTGGTACAATGGAGTAAGGGAGGGACTATGGCTTATTCAATACGCAGACCAACGCACAATAAAGAAACAAGAACAGCAGAACAATTAGGCAGACTCCTTACCCAAGATTTTGCGGTAGATTTAGAAAGAGTAGGATTTTACTTAGTAAGAAACCTACCACTAATAAATTACCACAGATTTGAAGTATTGGGTTTGACAGCAATGGAAGAGTATGATAAACTTATGTTAGAGATGAAAGGACCACAAATTGGATTTCGCAGATAAAGCAGGCATAATGGCAACGCTATGGCTGGAGTTTAAAGAGGACGAGGAATTCAGTGCGTTTGTAGATTACAACGACATTGGATTGCCTTTAGCCTATTGCCAAGCAAATGGTTTGGTAAAGGAAACAACTCCACTAGGAGAGCAATACATTTTAGAAACAACACAGATGTTCTTTGATTTGTTAGAAATAACAGAGGCAGAGGTTGATGAGGTTTTTAAGATTACTGAGCAGGATGTATCACTAGGAGCAATCTTGGTTTTTGCATACAACAAGAAAAACCCTGGAGAAACGCTTCCAGAGTAACTATCTTATCCTTGATCCCTGGGCTTGACAAAAGCCTGGGGCTATGGGACGTCCGACGTCAAATCATATCAAATTGGACAAACCAGACAAACCATATTTTCTAAAAAATTAGATTACGAAAGAGAAAAATTTTTCCCCATACCAGGGGTATTACGAAGGACGGATTCTTTTCCCCGTACCAAAGACATTACGAAGAACGATTTCTTTTCCCCATACCAAACCTTATACCATACAAACCTTTATATGTCAAACCTTATATCGGGTGTATAATATATCTATGAGCCCAAGACACTTTGCAGCATATGCTAAAAGAGATCCTAAAGGATATCAAACCTTTTCTGATTCTATGTGGAACTCCTTTGTATCTATTACTCATACTATAGGTTTGTCTAACTATTTTTCCTTTACCCCCGACTTTTTGGGCAAGGGCGCAGCGCTTGATCCAACGGCGCAAAAGCGCGGGACACAAGAAGATACAAACTAATACCCTATATAGAATAGACAAACCTTGTCTCCTGGTTTTCTATATTTTTTAAATAAATAACAAACCTTTATATATTTTTATTACGAAATTCGAATAAATTTCCCTGAATTTGGGGATTTTTTTATGGGCAAAATCATGCATATAAGGACTTGACAAACCAAGGTTTTGCATGTATAATGCCCAAACCTTACAATGGGATATGAGGTTTGACAATATCGGGCATATGTGGTATATGAGGTTTGAAGGTTTGGGGATATGAGGTTTGGCCCCAGGGATTACGAAGCCCTCTTTAAAAGCGCTCCATTCTCCACTACTCTCCACTATCCTCCACTTCTACCCTATCTAATAATATTATCAGTAAGATTAATCTGTGGATAAACCTGTGGATAAGTATCCCAAACCATCATATCAACCTGTGGATAACTCTAAAAAACCAGGGTAAATAAAGATTACGATGACTGCTTTATAGCCCTATTGACCATACGGATCAAACCTTTTCGAGTTATCTTGGATGCATCAAATGTCTCCGTATATCCTCCTTGTGGCATATCTGCCTTATCCAGAAAAGACCCATACTTCTTAGTAAGTGTTTGTACTACTAGGGATTCTACTGCTCTTGCTCTATCCCGCTCAAAAAAATGCCAATATTTTATCAGTATCCAACCCTTGGTCCTATGGGCTGCAAACCTTCTACCTGAGATATCTGATATGCCTATCTTGATAGCCTTATGTGCTGGGCTGTATAATATATATAAGACTGCTTCATCCATAGACTCATTATACTTGACATACCGTGCTAAATATGGGATACTAGGTATATGACTAATCAAGAGATATCTGACCTACTCAATAAAGAATCCTATAGGGTTTGGGATACTGCCAAAGTGATCAAAAACCAAGATTACCACGATGGTTTGGTTAAAGGTTTAAAGATGGCTGCTCAGTTTGTAGCCAAACTATGATTATCAATATGGAAATACCAGATCCATTCCAAACCTTTGTAGCCAACAAGTATGCTAACCATAAGGGTGCTGTGTATGACTTCTTTGCTAAGGAATGGCATATGAAGTGTGGATGTTGTAAGGAAGATTTGTTTGCTCCATCCCGCAAAATTTTGACAAAGATTAGACTATATCATACAAGAAATGAGTGCTGTGGTGGCTGGTAACTGCTGTACAATTAATAAAGATGACGATACCTTTTGGGATACTCACCAAACCATGTCTGATGGACATATATGGTGTGCTACTAAATCTATTGTAGATAAGGCTAAGGCACAGGTTAAGAGTCGTTATGGAAATAGAAAGAGACACAGACAATGAAAGAATGTAGCCACACCTGGTATATGCGTGAAGATGGTATCCAGTGTACTAAGTGTTTAATTTTATGGGACAGCGAAATGGAAATGGAATGAAATCAGGTAGAGAGTCCGCTTTGGCAAATAGAACAAGGGTTAGACCAAGAAATGTCACTCTGCCCAAAGAAGCAATGAAAATATTGGTCAAATTAGAATACGCAAAAAACTATAAAGATAAAACAAGATACAACAACATACTAGATAGACTAATTAAAGAATATCCAGAAATGTCAGATCAAATACTACAGTTAAAGTTAAAATAAATGAAAGAACCTAAAATTATGCAGATGGATTGGAAAGCCCTAGGATATGAAAGGATGTATGTAGATGGAAAACTCAGATGGGTTCCTCAGCAAATCACAAAAGATTCAGAAGACTAAGATACTACCATTACGATGGATAGGAAATCTGTGTGGAGAAGTTGCTTCTAATAGTTTAGTTAAAGCATTTGATTTACAGGAGGATAATAACCTTAGATACCGTTTTAAATTTCATAGCAAAGTCTGGCATTATTTAAATAAGCCTTATACATGGTGGGGAACTTATTACACCTTAGATATGGAGGCTTGGAAAATAGATCCAGAAACTCAAGAGTTGTTGAGTAGACTTGGATCAGATTACGATGAAGATGGAATTCCGTATTGGGAAAAATGGGAAGACGAAGGTGGTCCTGTAAAGGACACAGAAGAAAGACTTAAGTATATGGAGGAGAACGGAATATGAGTAGGACAATAGTATGTCCTGTCTGCAAGAAAGAATGGGACTTTAGGGTAGGCTTTGCTCACGAGAGTTTATATAAGCATATGAAGGCAGATCACCGATAGTGCCCGTTTAGGGCATATAAAGGTATAAAAACCTCTACTTTGCGCCGAACTTTAAAAGCGTATTAAGCGACTGCGCCAGAACCTGTTACTGATCCAGTTCCAGTTACTGACTTAGAACCGTATGGTGCCCAGTTATCGTTACTTCCTCCACCTACTGCGGGTGGATAGCCTGGATTACCAGGATTGCTAATTCGAATAAAGTATCCTCCTGCAGTACCATAAGGGTCTCCATCGGTAAGAACTATTGCGCCTATTGCATAGGCTGCGCCATTATTATAAAGACCTGCATAATTTGGATGTGTGCTTGACATACGATTATTATATCATCTTTTTTGACATTGTAGGGGTGGTGGGTGTATAATTGATATATGACAACTATTAACAAATTTATATTTTTTATCAATATGGCATTAGTGCCAATTACCGCATTTTTTGCAGGATATTCAGCAAACGATACCAATGTAAATAAATATAAAGTAGGATTTTTTATATTAATAGCAGCGGTTAACTTTATGTCTGCAGTTGCGTATGTTCGTGAAAACTACATTCAGACTGAGATAACCTATGAGCCTTGATGAGATGGTACTCAGAGAAGAAATAGCAAGGGAGATTGAGGCCCTTCCGATTGAGTCATCAATAACAAATGCATTAGGAATGCGTACTGCTGCTGCACATATAGCAAGAGGTAAAGATAATTATATTACCAATATCTTTGAAAATCAGGTTGATTTTGAGTAATTCTAAATATGTTATAATATATTTACTATGAAAGAAATACAGCCTTGCTATTATTGTGATAAAGAAGCAATATATACTCAATTAGTTGGAACTCCTGGAAACTATTTTGTATCCAATGTATGCAAAGAACATTTTAAAATGGGCTTGTCTTCCTAGGTAAACTATGGTATCCTTAGTATATGAAAACAACCTACAAATGTCCAGAGTGTGCAACATCTATTACGATTAATACTAAGGTTCATGAATTACCTGAATCTATTATTTGTCCCTGCGAAGCCGTGATGCCTAATACATCTAAGTAAATGGAAGAAAGCAAGGTAAAAGCCATGTTTGAGTTGGCTAAAAAATTAGACAATTTTCAGTTGGTCTTGCTTAAAAAATGTGAAATATGCGGTCCACTGTTGCGTGGAGCAGACAAGTCTAAGTATCCAAAGTGTAAGAAGCACAACGATTTACACTAACACCAGTAGCCAAGTTGGTTAAGGCCCCGAACTCATAATTCGGTTATCGCAGGTTCAAGTCCTGCCTGGTGTACATGATAATAAAAAAATGTAGAATATGTCTTATTGAGAAGCCATTAACAGATTTTCATAAATGTTCTAATGAAAAAATTATCAATGGCAAGTTGTATCCAACAGTGTATAGGAGTGAGTGCAAGCCTTGCCGTCGAGTTGGCGGTAAGGCGCATTCATCAGCAGCAAAAAAAATAATGGATAAAGATAAAATAAAAAGACCAAAAATAGGTACACCTTGTGACAATTGTGGGAAAAATAATCAAAAGTTAATATTTGATCATTGTCATGAAACAAATAAATTTAGGGGTTGGCTTTGTTATCAATGCAATACTGCTATAGGTAATTTGGGAGATAATGTTGAGGGCTTGCTTAAAGCACTTAATTATTTAAATAAATTTACTAAATCTCTGTAACTCAGCGGAAGAGTGACACCCTTCTAAGGTGTAGGCCGTAGGTTCGAATCCTACCAGGGATGCTATGTCTCCATCGTCTATCGGTTAGGACAACGCCCTTTCACGGCGTAAAGGCGGGTTCGATTCCCGCTGGAGATACTTATGATATAATATAGTTGTCTGCCCATTAGGGGGACAAATTAACTTATTCGCTTGAAAGGGGAATAACATGGTAACAAAGTACGCTATGGATCTATTTAATGATCCCTTTTTTATTGGCTTCAACAGAGAGTTGAGTCGCCTAAACACTGCACATAAAACAAATTCACAATCATATCCTCCGTATGATCTCATCAAACTAGATGAAGACACATATAAGATCTCGCTGGCTGTTGCTGGGTTTTCTAAGGAAGATATTGATGTGTCCGTAGACAATGGAACACTCATTATTAAGGGTGATATTGTTGAGGTTACAGATGCAGAGGTAGTTCATAAGGGTATCGCAGGAAGAAAGTTTGTAAGATCTTTTGCCTTGGGAGAGTATATGGAAGTAACTTCTGCTGAACTAAAGGACGGTATGCTGCATGTTAGTGTGGTAAGGATCGTTCCTGAAGACAAAAAGCCTAAGTCTATTAAAATTAAGTAGTATAATAGACAACATTCCGCAAAACATATCCCTAGGGATTTTGAAACGGATGCTCTTCTGAAAAGAGAGTTAGCAGGAGTTGAATCTTCGTGGCTAATAGACCTGAGCAGTCGTCTATAAACTGCTCACCACTTATATAAAAGAATAAATAGCAAGGGTAGAATGTCTAGAGTTGCCAGTGCATTCAAGAACCCCATGAAGATAATTGCTAGGAAATATAACTAATGATCCTGCGTTAGGCTTGTATACTGTATATTGTTCTGGAAAAAAAATTTCTCCACCATCATAGTCATCGTTTAAATAAATTAAGGATGTCATGTGGGCCAGAGGATGACCGTTGCTTGCCTCTGCTGGCATATAGTCAAAATGCTCCTCCATTTTTGTATTTGGAATCCTTGAAACAAAATTCATGTTAGAAAGTGGTTTTTCTGCTACCCTTATGGAAAATCTTTCTAAATAACTATTAATGTATTTAGGTATTTCTTTTTCAAGATCAACGAATATTTTAAAAACTTCTGGGTTTTCATCTTTAAATGTTTTTTTAGATAAATAGTCAAAATCTTTATTTTTTGAAACAGGCTTTGTTTTAATAAAACTATTTAATATGTGTAGATATTCTTTTGATAAAAAATCATCAACAATTACAATATTATCTTCTGATTTTCCAATAATATTAAATCGGCTTTCTATTTCTATTTGGCTGAGCATATGTCAATTATAGCATATATGACATTTTCTAATATGATATACTTAATAAATGAAAGAGTCAATGGACATAAAAATAATTAAGAACTTTGTGGATAAGGAAGATGCTGATAGACTAATCAAGTATATAGAGACTAATAAACTAAACAAAGATAAGTTTATATATACTGAATACCTAAAAACAGTTGAATCTCAACAAGCACAATCTCAAATTCCAGAACAATTTTCTATAAACGATCATCCAGAAGTAAAAGATATTTATATTAAATATGCTAAAAGGTTTATTGAAGAGTGTAAAGTTTTTTTTGACAATACAGAAGGAATTGGGCTTTATGCACAATGGCTAACTATGTATGGAATTGGGAATGAATTGCCAAGACATAGAGATAACCACTTTGGGGCGGAAGAAATTAACTTTAGTGCAGTCATATATTTAAATGATGATTTTACTGGTGGAGAATTGTTGTTAGAAGATTTTGGATATTTGCATAAGCCCGAAGCGCTCAGTATGATTATCTTTCATCCAACCTATTGGCACGAGATCAAGCCAATCCTCAGCGGTAAAAGATATGCTATGCCAATCTGGGGCACTTTAAATGATAGTAAAAAACTTGATTTTATCAATGACTAATGGTATACTTGATATAACTAACTAGGAGAATTATAATGATTAATATATTTATGCTTATTCCCGCTTTTATTTTGGGATACCTTGCTTGTTACTTATTTATGACTTATGGCGTTGACCAGGGAGAATGATGCAATACTGGTCTTGGTTGTTAGCAGTAATAGGTGTAGCAGGAATCTACTTTGTAGGCCGTAAAACCATTTGGGGTTGGATAGTCTTATGCTTTAATGAGGTGCTTTGGGTTGCCTACGCAGTAATAACTGAGCAGTATGGCTTTATTTTTTCAGCAATAGCGTACGCAGTTGTGTATATTAAGTCTTTTGTGCATTGGAAAAAAACAGAATAATTTTATTCTGATTCTTTTTTAGGATGCTTTGGAGTGTAAGGCTCTATCTTAGATTTAATTCGTCCATCTTTATATAGTCTTACGATCCAGCCATCTTTAATTTGCATTGAGTTAAATGCAGTTGCTTTTTTCTTTGGCATTATAATGTGTGTCTTTCTCTGTTTACTTTTGTATAATCTTTTCCAAAGTCAGCAAACAGTGCTTTATCTTTTTCACGATTAACAATTCCTCTTGACCAAGAAAACCCTGCATCTCCACCCCACGCTAACCACATAATGTAGCCATTAGATGGGTTTTCTGAGTTGCCCCAGTCCTTACCCTTCTTATCCACTTCATGGCGTGAGAAGTACGAGTACATTCTCTTGACAGTACTAAGAGAAATTGTTTCTCCTCTTGCTAACTGACCTGCACGAGTCCAGCCTACAGATGTTCCAGCACCATTTGCTTTTCCATCTTCTTTAAACTTAATTGCTCTACGAGCAGCAGCCCTTGCTCCTGCTGGTGGAGAGTATCCATCTGCTTTTGAAACTGTATCAGTTTGGTATTCAACCGTGTCATCATCTTCAAATAAATCGTCTGCTTTTTCAGCAGGAACACAATTTGGAACTGGCTTACCATTATCTCCTGGTTTCATTCCACGCTGTACATATCCATCCCAACATGGGGCAGCCTTACCAATTGATGAGTCATACATGGCCATAGCAACCTCTGAATCGGTGTTTGGAGAGCATACAGGACAGTCTGGGCAGTCTACATTAAGTTCTTTGCAGGTCTCGCAACCGCACCCCTGGTAGGTGGTTGTAGGCATTACTGAGTCATCTTTTATCATACAACCATTATACCACTATGATACAATTGGTTGTGTTAGAAAAATGGACTATCAGTGAGCATGAAATACCAAAAACATCAATAAAGTACTATTCTGTATCTGATCTTAAAATAGGAGAAAATCCAGACCTAGAACTTATGAAGATTGATGGAAATTCATTTATTTTGGAGGTTGAGGGTTATCAGTATTTTCATCTTTTTCAAGATAAAATTGGACAATACGAATTCTTAAAAAGACATGTTCCAGATCTTAGAATGGTATTAGTGGGAAATTTGGACTATAATTTTCCGCCAACAGATGAGGCTATAGGGAGCAAGGTTATTATGGAGGCCTTTTCTGTTTATGATATTAAAAAAGAAGATATAGTATTTTTAAATAAAACAAATGTTTGGTTTGAAAAAATATTTTATGCCAACAAATTTTTAAATAGATTTCTTCCAGCCGAGTTGCCTGGAAATCCTATCTATGGAGTAGTTGATAAAGATAAGTATTTTGACTTTAATATTGAAATAGCAAAAATTGTTAGAGATTTGTACTTAGATGTGCAAAAACAAAAAACCCTTAAAGTATTTGTATCACGAAAAAGACTAAATGTAGATATTAGGAAAATGAAAAATTTGATAGAAAAAAGGTCAACAGGAGAACTGAAGACAGAAGAAGAACAACTACTAACTAGAATGATGAGAGTATATGGTCCTGAAGATAAAGACGCAGAAAAAATAATTGAACAAAGATTTTTAAAATTCGAAGATGAAGAAAAATTAGAGAACTATTTTGTTTCTAAGGGATACACTGTTATAGATCCATATCGTATGACATTTGATCAACAGGTTGACTTGTTTAGCAGAGTTACCCATGTTGCTTCTATTCGGGGAAGCGGACTTTATAACACTATTTTTTGCAGTTCAGGGACAAATGTATTTATAATAGATACATCAAATAAATATAATTTTGAGTATAAAACCATAGTTCAAGTTGCAACAAATAATGTTTATGAAATACCAGTTTGTTCTATAGAAAATCCCGAAACACCACAAATATTTTTTTCTGTAGACAACATTATTCGACTACTTGAAAATCATTACCTAGATAGACTATAACTCTGCATCATTAATTATTGATTTTAAAACAAAGTCTTTGTTTAAGTGCAGCCCTTTTGTTTTTGGCATTGCTGATGACTCATTAAAACATATCTCATTTACATTCAGATTTCTATTTTTTAAATATTTTGTAAACTCATACCCCCAAAAATTTTGAGTGCTTACTATGTTTACTGTAGATCCTGGATTCATATATACTCCAGGGAACATGTTGCTTCCATCCATTCCCGCAAAATGAGTTGCCTGACTCATAAGAGAAAACTGTTCAACAAGACCCATTGACCCCATATTGACTATTTCGTATCCATTAGATCTAAAGTATTTTATAATTTCTCTTTCATCATAGACTCTATCTGATTCTTTATTATCAAAATATGAATGGTCAAAGTTTATAAAGTCTGGGTCATTTTTGTCATACGGCATTCTGCTAGAATAAATCTTTTTTGATTCAGACATACTTTTGAGTGAAGAAAACTTTTCTATTATTTTTTCTATGTACTGAAACCTAATTGGAATTAATTCTTCATGAGAAAAATCAAAAAGTTCCTGCTGTATTGAAAATGGTGTCATCCTATCATAATCCCACATAGATCTTGTTGGCATAAGGACTACCTCTTCAAACTCTACGGTATCATTAATTATGTCAAATATTATGTTTGATTTGTTATACATTTTTTGAACCTCCAAAACAAATAGATTATCTGGATTCCTAGATTGTCTAAAAAACTGTCCGTTATCTCCATCGTTAGTATCTTTTGAACAAAACACTATGTTTATTTCGGGATCTATAGATCTTAAGTATTCGTATGTACCAATAATGTCTACTAGGGTGTGATAATACTGGCTTGCTGCTGGTGCAAGAAAAGATTTACCAGGTACAAAGATCTTATTTTTACCAGACTCTGGAGATGTTTTGTAATTATGAATATGAATAACCTTAAGTTCATCTACTGTGGAGTTTGACAAAGATACTGATTTAAATGAGTAGTCTATAAAATCTCTATGGCCGTGGTAGTTGCCTCTAAAATCCATATTTTATTATATCATATGGTGTATAATTAACTTATATCGAAAGGCTTTTAATGAACATTGTTATACCTATGGCTGGACTTGGTTCCCGCTTTCAAAATGCGGGGGTGACAACCCCAAAACCATTAATAGTTGTTGATGGTAAGACCCTTATTGAACATTCTGTAGATTCACTTGGCATAGATGGTAAGTATATTTTTATTACAAGGGTTTACGATGATCCACAAGACAATGAGAGACTAACATCAATATTAAAAATGTTAAAGCCAGATTCAGTTGAAATAAAAATAGATAAAATGCAATATGGAGCGGCAGATGCTTGCCTTTATGCAAAAGATTATATAGATAACGAAGAAGAATTAATTATTACAAACTGTGATCAACTCCTTTCCTGGGACCCCCAAAATTTTTTGTCAGTCGTAAAAGATTCAAATTGCGACGGATCAGTTGTTCTGTTTACCTCAACAAACAATAAAAATAGTTTTGCAGAAGTTTCTTCTAATAGAGTAATAAGACTTGCAGAAAAAGATGTTATCAGTAATCATGCACTTGTAGGTATTCATTATTGGAAAAAGGGTCAAGATTTTGTTTATTCTGCCGAAAAATTATTAAAAGAATACAAAACCTTTGGACTAAAAGAATGCTATATATCTAACACATATAATTATTTAATTAATAATAAAAAAAATATAATTCCGTATAACATTGAAAACAACATGTTTATATCTCTTGGGACTCCCGAAGATATAGAAATTTACCTGGCAAAGATTAAAGAATTTTATACTGAAAAACCTAAGACAATATTTTGTGATATAGATGGAACAATAATAAAGCATGCCCACAGATTTAGTCATATAGGAAAAGAGGAAGCGCTAGATCTAGATGGAGTTATTGCAAAATTTAATGAATGGGATTCTAAAGGTCACAAAATTATTTTAACAACAGCAAGAAAAGAGTCGGCAAGATATATTACTGAAAAACATCTTAGCGATCTTGGATTTTGTTGGGACTACCTTTTAATGGGAATTACCAGTGGAACAAGATTTTTATTTAATGACAAATTAAAAGAATCTGATCCAGATAGAGCGGTGGCAATAAATCTTATTACCGATAAAGGATTTGTAAATACTAATTGGGAAGGTTTTGGTCTATGAGTTTGGGGTCATATCCTAGCATCAATAAAATTGAGTATGGAGAAGTAAAAAAGATAGATGCTCCAGGATATAAAAGAAAAATATTTCATATATCTAATCTTGTTTTAAATTCACACTTAGAGGGCGACAGCAGGATTGTTAGTGGCAATTCGTTTTTATATTTTATAAATGATTGGCAATATGGGCATGTTCTTCAAGATGTTGTTGGACACTATGAGTTTTTAAAGCAGTATGTTCCAGACCTACAACTTTTAATCCTTTCTGGAAATGAAGGAGATTACGAAAGCGAAACTTTTTATACAAGAAATGTAGTAATAGATAATATAATTGAAAGTTACCCAGACTGCATATTTGTAAATGATAGAAATAAAATACTTATTGAAAACATTTATTGTCTATTTACAATTTTTATGCAACCAATTAGGAATGTTATAGAAACAAATGACCAAATACATGAAATCGAAGACCCAGATTTTAAATATCAAGTTTGGGCTGCTAACGCTATTGTAAAAAAATTTGGTCCAAAAGAGCCAGTAAAACCAACAAGAAAAATATACATATCTAGATCTATGGCGGATCCTATGTATGACAATAAATCTTTTGAGCATCACAAAAAAATTCGAGTACTTAAAAATTCAAAACTTCTTGAAGATTATCTTGAGTCCCTTGGGTATGAAATTGTTTTAAATGAAAATCTCAACATTGAAGAGCAGGCAAAGTTGTATCAGAGCGCCACTCATGTTATAACTATAAATGGAACTGGCGCATACAATACAATATTTTGCAATCCAGGAACAACAATTATTTTTTTAGAGATACACACATCTTTTTGGTGGTTTTTTGATTATTTGACAGAAGAACTTACTTCTAATGTTGTAAAAAAAATACCGATAATAAAACTATCCGAAGATGGTAAGGGGTATCCAATTGTTGTAGAGCAACTGATAGCATGTCTAAAGGAGTGCGAGGACATCCTATGAAAATATCAAGGATAGAAGATACTGATCGTGGTTGGTTCATAGGTAATTTTGAAAAGGCTGCTTTTCAAACAGATGCCTGTGAAGTATCCTATAAATTTCATAAAAAAGGAGAGCACTGGCCATTACATTATCAAGAAAAAATAATAGAGATAAATCTTATGGTTTCTGGAGAAATGATTATGCAAGGACAAAAATTAGTTTCTGGAGATATTTTTATTATATACCCATATGAAATTGCCGACCCAGAGTTTTTGACTGACTGCGGTGTTGTGTGTGTAAAATTGCCTGGTATACAAAATGACAAAGTTGTAGTTGAAAGAGTAAAATGAGAGTAATAGCCCATAGAGGCAACTTAGATGGACCAGATCTAGAAAATGAAAATAAGTATTTATATATACAAAAATGTATAGAACTAGGGTTTGATGTAGAAGTTGATATATGGGCTATAGATGGAGAATTATACCTTGGTCATGACAAGCCACAGTATGCCATTGACAGGTCATCAGTGGCCGATATAGGCCTTAGTGGTTGGTTTCACTGTAAGAACCTTCAGGCTCTAGAATATTTCAAAGATAATTTAAATAGTCTTAATTATTTCTGGCATCAATCAGATGACTATACTATTACGAGTAATGGATACTTTTGGACATACCCTGGAAAATCAATAGGGTCTCAATCAATAATAGTTTTACCAGAGATCATAGATGGAAATAGTGTTGTAAAAATGTTAGCAGAAAAACCATATGGTGTTTGTACTGATTATCCAAAGCAATATAGAAAAGCAGGCCACTAATTAAAGTGACCTGCTAAACTACTTAAGATTAAAGGGCTACTGAATTGCCCTTGCCTCCGCCTCCGCCAGATGACTTCTTTGCAGGAGCCTTCTTTGCGGTCTTCTTTACTACCTTAGCAGCCTTGACTGCTCTGTCTACCTCATCTACTGATGGCATCTTTCCAAATGCTGGATCATTAGGATTGGCTGCTCTCAATACTACGGGCACAAGTGCTCCAAGTAGTGAGTATGCTAGTGTCTGTGGGTCAGTTACTCCAGAAGCATACATTGCTGTTGCCGCTCCAAGTACTGATCTTCCGTATGACGCTAATGCATTCTTAATTTGTTGGTTCATGTTTATTCCTCCTAGGATATGAACTTAGATATGGCTGTCCAAACTGGTTGAGCAAGCCATAATCCAATTATACCAGCAACTCCAGCAAAAACTGGGGGAGCAGGGATTGGAATCTTAACTGGGGATATTGCGCTTATTGATAGGATTATCAAGCCTAGGGTAAGCCCTACAGACAGTGATAGTAATATTTCTTTCATCTATTCCCTCGATTTTTGTAGTTGTGTATAATGGTTTAAGCAGACATCTAAAAGCCTTGTTTCAGTGCTAAATAGTTTTTCTCCATCAGCGTCGCAGCCAATAACACTACAAACTCCTAATGGCTCAGACTCAAGTTGATCGTATGATTTAAAGTTTGTCATAATCTTTTGGTAAAAGGTTTTTTAGTTCTTTATATGCTATAGAAATTTTCTTCATTGAGTTGTAGTGTGGAAATGCTGATCCTACTATACCGTATTCATCAAAATAAGCAATCTCAGGCTCAACATCAACAATGAATTTATCAATTCCTAATTGCACAGACTCTATATACTCAAAAGCCATATCTCTTGATTTAGAAATAAAAGACAGGAAGTCGTCATTCTGTAAGCCTGACTTTTGCATTTCAATGTTAAGTTTATCAGACAATATAGCACGGTCAATGTGAACCTGTAAATTTTTTTCTATTAAGTCTAAGTTCTTAATTGTAAGTCTCATATTTTTAAATAAAAGAACTACAAAAATAATCACAATAATTCCATACACGATAATCTCTATCATTATTCTTCTTTTCCTCCCTCTCTAACTAAAAGAACAATTGCACCATTGTCCTCTAATGCTTTTTTTACTCTAATCATATACTCTACTGCATACACCTTGTCTTCACCATTAAGCGACATAAAGTCTTTTTCAGACGCCCTAACCGAAAGAAAATGCTCATTGTCAACAATTGTTAGTGAAAAACCTTTTGGACCAGCAATTGACCTAATTGCTCGCTTCATTGAGTCGGTGTACATTTATGACTCAATATATCTGTTAGGAATTATGTCAAATATTAGATGAATTCTTTGGCTTGGTCCAGAATTTTTTACTGAATGATCTTTTGCATTGTTGATCTCCCAAAGTTCTCCTTCTTTCATATTGACAGAATAATTATCAACCGAGAATGTGACATTTTCAGTAGTAACTATTGGTAAATGATGTCTTCTTGACAACTCAAGGTATGTTCCATAGTCCCTGTGGACTGGAATATCTCCTTCATCAATAAGCCTAACGAGAAGAACTCTTCCTGCTTTGCCATCGTGTTTTAGTTCCATATCTTTTACAATTGGACCAACATATTTCCAAAAAACTGGATCATTGGCAAGCACAACTGGATGATACCCATCAGATATTTCCCAGTTTAAATCAAAATCTTGTAAAAGATATGTTTCTGTATCTTTATGTATTTTATGCAGTTGCTGTCTGGATGTGTCAATTTTCCATTCATCAGAATAGCCAAGAACATGCTTTCTAAGTTCAGAAATGTCATAGTATCCGTGCTGTAACATTGTGAATGCCTCATGCTCTTTTAACATTAACATCACCTATTCTCGATCCTATCCAAATTAATATGCCATGACCAAATGGACAATCAAACGACATAAAGATTTCCTCTGGGGTTTCAGTAGATATACATGTTGAGCATGTATAACACTTGTATATATTTTTATTCATTTTCCCCCATTGTCAATGATTGCCATGTATTAGCCCATTGTACCTTATTTCTATGTCTATTAAATTCTCTTGATATTGATCCATTTTCTAAGTATATACCGCCCCAGATTCCCCATTCTTTTTGGGAAACTCCAACGGCAAAGCACATCTTATTTACTGGACACTCTGAGCAAAGTTTGTCTACTGCTGGCCTTAGTTCTTCTTGATCTTCATACTTATCAAAAAATATGTTTGTATCATAGTCTAAACAAGAACCTTTTTCTTTCCAATCATGCTTAGACATAACTACCTCACAAACTTATCAGGAATCTCCCACCCAACAGTTGAAGGAACAAAACGATTTTGAATACACCACTTACCATTTATGTAAGCACCATTACTGGATGTTCTGCCCTTTTCTGAAGGAAAAGAATTAACTACTGTCCAGCCATCCCAGGACATAGTTTTGTTTTTTGATACAATTTTTTCCATTTGATATAAATCTTTTACAATCATATTAACCTCTTCTTAGTACCTAAAGATCCCAGTCTCAATATTTTTGAGTTGGGCACTGCTAACTAATTTTGAAACTGGTTCTTTTGGATTTGCAAAAAAAGCAAAATAATTAATATTGCTTAAATTTTCTTCAATCCAAGATGGTGCAACCTTATAGAACTTAATTTTTTTGCCACGAGATTTCATTCCACGCTCTGACAGATTAACAAACTCCATAACCATCATATTTACATTGTTTGGACCTGCGCTGTAAATATAAAAATAAGGATCATCATTTTTTAATGCTGACATTGATACCCCCATAGCACGAAGAAAAATCTGATAGTCAGCAAAAGAACTAGTTCCTTGCACCGCCACTATCATTAGAATCTCCTTCCTTTAGTTGATCCATTATAAAAAGCATCTTGTCTAATTGTACCTTATCCATACTCATTGTGTCAACTAGGGTTGCAGACTCGGTATCAATGTCGTTTCCATCCATATCTGCCACATAGAACAGGCTATTTCTAACAAAATACGCTTTCCTGTCTAAAATAATAACACGAACATTTGTTTTTCTTTCGTGTTTTGATGTTTGAGTCTCTTTTCTTTTTCTTTTAAACGCCTCTTCTGGAAGAATTGGCTTAACTAATTCGAAAATATGACTTTGACTATACTTTAGTTTAATTGGGCTTTTTTTGTATGAGTCATAACTAGACAATTTTAAGAAAATAAATATGACTAAAAAACTAAACATTGATCCAAGAAAATAACTCATTATTGCCTCCTAAAACAATTATACCATTAAGAGCCTAGAATAATTCTTATGATCTCTTTTAATGTATACTGATGATTTTTGTCTAGTTTGGATACTTCTAATTTATTTAATGCTTTTGGAGTTAGTCTTACCATAGGATTTTTATCAGTTACATCCATATCCAAAAATCCATGCTGCCATAGTGCCATAGTTTCTACTGAAAAATACTTAGAAAATTCATCGTGAAGTGATGGATTTATTGTTTTCATTTTGTCTGTAAAATTATAAAGCATTTCTCCACTTTCAATATCAATTCCAGCAGGCTGCAAAGCACCTTGAAGAATTAAATCTTCAATCATCTTATCTTCTTTAGACACGAAGTCTCCAATTCATAGCCTTTGGCCCCTGATTTACCATCTGAAGCATGTGGTGCTTATACTGCTCAGTAAGATCAGCGTATAGTTCTGGATTGACTAACTCAAGTTTATCTGTAATTGAGTAAAGCATTTCTCCTTTATCATCAATACCAGCCATTTCTATGGCTCCCTGCATAATCAAGTGTTCTATCATCATCTGACTTTTTAGATTCATCTTATTCTCCAGTAATTAAAGTTAGTAGTTCTTCTTTTGTTTTTGCACCAGTTGTCCTGGAAACTTCTTTTCCATCATCAATTAGTATGAAAGTAGGGACAGATTTTATTCCAAACTTCTCGACTAACTCTAGTTCTGTGTCAGCATCAATTGTAATAAATTTAGCGTCAGAGTATTCACGATTAATTTCATCTACTACTGGCCTAACCTTTTTACAAGGGTTACACCAATCTGCGGTAAAGTACAGTACATGTTTCACTTTCCAGACTTCTTTCTAGCCTTAGCAAGCGCTCCAAAATCTTTAACCTTGGTGTCTCCAAGATAGCCCCATGCATAACCATCATTGATCATCATGTCGTTAAGAGATACTGTGTCACCATTGATGTATACCCAGCCCAGAATGCGACCATACTTTTCAGATGAGTCCATCTTCTCAGTCTTAATAACAACCGACTTAGCGTCCTTTAGGGCTTTCTTTAGGTACTCTTTAGACTCAAGACCAAGAGTCTTCTCCGCAATATCTTTTGTGCGAGACTCAGGAGTATCAATACCAGCCAATCTCACACGGGATGAAAACAGAATATCAAACCCTAAATCAATAAGAACATCGATGGTATCTCCATCTACAACATTCTCTACTTTTCTTACATAGTATTCATACATTATTTTCTCCCCCATTTAACTTTATTCCAACCACGCTCATGGAAGTAATAAAGAATTGTTTTTGTAAATACCTCGAAACTTGCAATAGCACCTGCTGTTACTGGCTCTTTAGTTATGGCCCAAGAGATAACAAAGGTATCTGCTGTTCCTATTATACGCCATGTAATGGCCTTAAGTGCTGACCTTTGTTTTGATACATTCATGCTGGCCACTCATAATCATTAACTGGTTTATTTATCTTTTTGTAAATTTTAGATACCCATTTCTTTACGCTTCTCAGTAGCCGATATAGCATGAATCGTTGCCCCCAAATCGACTTGCTCAATCTTGTAGCCTACATCACGACCATAAACTATATTGGTAATGTTGGGCAGCCTCATTACTAACGCCCCATTCATGAAATCGTCCTTAGCAATGTATTCTTTTACCTGATCAAACTTAAGAGGATCTTTCTCACTTGTGTTGTAGGTATTACGAACTCCCAGTAGTACTTGGTCTGTTCTCTTCCCTGCTTCTTTGTAAAGGGCGTGGTGGCCTTCGTGCCAGGGCTGATACCTACCCAACATAAGCGTTGTAGGTGCCGACCAGTCGTGAAGATTAAACTGCTTGATTATTTCTGTTGCTTTTTCGTTTGCATCCCACTCATGACTAATAAAAGCCATGTCAAAATCACGGGGCACTTCAAACATTTTATTGGTATCTTCGAATCTGCTTTCTTCAATTGTTTCCATGTAGATTAAAATATCTGGCTTGCCAAACGCTTTACGAGTTATTTCTGTTGGGCAAACAAAGTCAACGACTACTGGGGCTACACCCTGTTTAGATATTAGTCTTGCCATCTCACCCATACGACGAGCCTGCTCAATTCTATCGTCAGGGCTAAACCCTAAATCTGAATTGACTGTTGCCCTAACCTCATCAGCATTAAGATGAATAGCATTAATTCGTTCTTTTAATGCTTTTGCTAATTCTGTTTTACCAGAACCAGGTAAACCAATAATCTGAATAATCATATTTATTCCTTAGATAGTTTTTCTCGCTCATCTATAACACTAATCATAAATGACATCATACTATTGTATCCATCAGGAATAGCCATTATTTTGTTATAATGGTGTCCACAAAATAACAACTCTCCAGTAATTCCAGTAACCTTTACTAGAGCCTCCGCATTACACCTATCACATCGATCATGTGGTGATAGTAACCAGTCTTTTTTAACATCATCTTTAATCATTGTAAACATATTATACCCTTCGATTGTCGGTGGAATAAAATCCAGAACCATTAAAAACGGCTCCTACATTAGAGTATACACGAACTAGAGATGAATTGCAAGTTTCACACTTATATCCAGGATCGTCTTCTTTAATGGATCTCTCTTTGGTATATCTTTGTGCACACGGCATACAATCATATTCGTACAGTGCCATAGACTACTTCTTCTTTTTGGCTTTTATTGTCCAGATCGGAGCATTAAGATTGTCTCCTCCCCATTCATACCCTAAAGTTTTAACAATAAATTTAATAATCTTAATACGCATTATTTAACCTTCTTTCCAAATTTAGCCCACAGTCTTTCATGTGTAAAATAAAATATCATTTCTAATGTTAAATATGATATACCATATAGGCCAGCATACTCCCATTCTGCTTCTCCAGTAAAATATTTAAGAGTAAAATAAATTATTCCAGAGACAAATGAAAAGTGTACTAATGGCCAACTAATGGTCTTTAATAAAGATCTTTTCTTAGATTCCATTACATTGCCACCATATGTGACTTTCCTCCGCCACCAGAAGACTTCTTTGCTGTTGGCTTAATCTCTTTTGGTGCTGCTTTCTTAACTGGTGCTGCGGTATTTGCAGATGCAACGATCTTATTTAGTAGTGGAACATTTTCTTCACCAGTATAAACTGGACGGCCCCAGCCAACAACAGCGTTAACTAACTTCTTCTTGTTGTTCTTTACATATGCACGGGTCTTTTCTACGCACATTCCGCCGTTGCGCTGGTCTCCCTTTGCAGTTCCTGAAGTGTTTCCTTCAATAACTTGAATTGTTCCGTCACCATTGTTCTTAATACAAAGACCAACATGAGAAATACGATTTACACCATCTTCTGGGAAATCAAAAAAGATCCAGTCTCCAGGGGTTGGGTCATCATTACGAGCATCTGACCAACGGCCTTCCTTCTTAAACTGATCTGATGCTGCTACTGTTGATGCAGATTTGGGGAATGATTTTACTCCCGCAGTAAACGCACACCAAGAAACAAATGACTGGCACCATGGTTGGAAGTTAACCTTAATCCATGCGCCGTATTTTGTTTCGTTGTCTTTAGGGCCTTCAATTGTGCCCACTTCCTTCTTTGCAACCTCAATGATTGCTTCTACTGAACCCTTTGCTGACATTACATTTCCTCCTTGTTAGTTTCTACAAAAGACATATGGCTCATGTCGTGAGCGGTTAATGCCTCTTGGCTTCCTGATTCCTGTGCAAGTTTTTTATAAGCAGCACAGAGTTGTTCATATTTTCCATACATAAAAGCAAGTTCTAAATGAAGAGTTTCTATGATATGCTGGCCCGCTTTAATAACTCCATCATTGGTGGCCAATAGTTCTGCAATATATTCAACAGTTTCTGCTGTGTTTTTTACACGAGCATCATTTATATCTGCAACATTTTTATTTTCCATTTTTATTCCGTTCCATCCGTGTAGACTTTGTTGATCATGTTATGATACCAATTTGGCAATGCATATCTAATTCCTTTTGTTACACTGCTAATTTCATGAACAAATACATAGTTAGATGGAAAGAATATTGCACTTCCTGCTTTTGGCTTTACAGAAACACCGTCTTTGCCAATGTGGGGAAACGATATTACCCCACCTTCGTAGTCATCGTTTAGGTATAAAACAACAGATAATGTTCTACTACTACTTCCGTGATCTGTGTGTGCTGGTAAATATCCTGATTCCTCATATTTAAGGATGCTCATATTATCTTCTTTACCCTTTAAATTTCTACCAGCGTATGGATAAACTTCTTGTGAATAATGCTTAAATGCAGTATCTAAACCGTTAAATAGTCTGTCAGATATAGAAGAATACTGAGCAAAATACGGATCTGTTGAACTCATATCTTCTGTTCTTGGAAGCCATCTCTGCTTACAAAAATGCAACTTCATATTTCCGTCATCGTGGTCCCAGTTATGCCAAGGCTTTACTACGCTATTGTCTGGATTGTGTGATCCATCTTCGATTGCTTTAGAAACAATATCATTTACTTCTTCAATATCAGAAATAATTTTATACGGATCATCAATTAGGTTTGTGTAGTAAACTAATCCATCACCTAAAATTTCATAATTAAACATCACATGACCTCTTTCTTCTCTACATTATACACTCTCTTGTCATCTTCTGTCAAGCCTTCATCTGTGCTAAATACTGGTTCAGGAAGTCCAGGAATAGACCTAACATGCTTAACATACAGGTCTTGCCAAATTGCTAGTCTTTGTTGTTGAAAAGCAAGAAAATCTTTATCTCTAATAAAATCATTACCATATAGATTTTTCCAATGGTCTTTTCTTATTAGGTGAAAAAATACTGCCTTATAGTTTTCAGATGGATCGCTGGAGCCCCACGCTGGTCTATAGTGAAAGTCTAATTCTGGCTGAACAATAATCGCATCGTTTGGCTTAGTGATAAATTCCTTGTCGTGTGCAACAAATCCCCAATCACGGTTGCCACCTATATGAAGATCTACCATATAACATCCTGGAGACCAATCTAGATGAACTTGTAAGAATGGTTTTCTACCTTCTGCAGTTATTTGATGATGTGCGTATAGATAATATCCTAATTCAACATCTTCTGTTCCAAGTATTTCTTGAGTTCTTTTTACCGCTTTATCAAAAAAATAGTCTGGTATTTTAATTGCATCTTCCCATTTATTCATTTGTTTTGTATATGCAATATCTTTTATATCTTTTGCTTCTAAAATTCCTTTTAATTCTTCAAAGTCTGATTTCTCAAAAAATCCATCAACTAGAAATGGATCAAAGAAAAGAACATTTTTTCTAAACATTTCTTCAAATTTTAAATAGTGATCTCTTGTGCAGTGAGTCCACTGAATCATGCTCTCATCTGGATGATTTTCAAGCATAGCAAATGTTGTATTTTTAAAATTAACTGTCATTTTTAATCCAAGTCTGGGTCAACATGTTGTAGTTGTGTCGTATGCATGTAAAGTAGAGTTGACCTTGATCCACTTTCCAATGGTGTAATTCCGTGTGCCCATCTTTCTCCTCTGCTTAAAAAGAAAACTCCAGAATACTTTTTAGGCTTATAGTTAAAACCAATCTTTGGGAAGAATATCTCTCCACCCTCAAAGTCTTCATCAAGATAGATACATGTGCTGTATTCAATAAATGGTTCTGGATCTTGATCATCTACATGAGGAAGACCATAACCGCCAGGAAGCCAAGTTGAACCAAAGCATTTAAAGGTTTTTATTTCTTTTTCTTCTTCTGGGTTGGCCTTTTGATGTACATCATTTGATAATAGCGCATACTTTTTTTGTATTGCTAGAACACGAGCATTATACGGGTATCCAGTTCCACCAAACCTTGTCTTATAGTATTCTGGGTATGGATTAACTTCAGAAGGATGTCTCAGTTCTTGTAAAAGAGTTTCAGCATCTTCTGGAGTTATAAAGTTTTCTATTATAAAAGGCTCCGTTATCATTTTTTCTCCTCGATTAATTATACCATATTTGCTAGTACATACTTTTGCCAGAACCGTGAAATCTTTCTGATGCCATAGCGTCCAGGTTCATGGTTGGATCATAGTCTATATCATTTCTTTCAAATGGCAATGGTGACAGTCTTTGAAAGTCATACCCCACTAAGTTGCTCAACACTCCAACATTTACTGGTACTGGAAATAGTCTATTAGGCAAAGACTTTAATGTATCAATTACAAGGTTATAGTTGCTTGTTGGTGAAAACGGAATAAAGTCATTATCAAATATGCTGCCATTTGTTTTATACCACGCTGTGGCTAAAGCATAAACCTCTACATTATTCAGGGAGCAAAAAAGAGAGTATATCTCTTCTATACCGTAGTGCTTTAACAAAGAGATGTTTGGCATAGTCTTAAATCTTTCAGTTGACATAAAAATAAAATTTTTATCAATCCAATTTGTTTTGGTTGTTGTGTTGATTTCGTGATGCTTGTATGATGTGTAGAACTTGTACTCTGATTGATCAAATTCAACTGCATGATTGCCAGAGATAACAATATCTCTTCCGCCATGACCCATTACAAGTTCTAGGTCCCAGTTTCTTTCAAGAAATACCTCTCCATCAATGTACAAGAAATAATCCTTGTTGCATTCCGAAACCTTGTCTTTTAAGTATTTGAACTTTGAAATCATGCCATCCCATTGCAAATGAGAATACTCTACCCCATTAAACTTTTCATTGCGATTAAGGTTTGTTTGATCGTAAACTACAACAGATATTTCATTTTGTCCACTTTGATTTTCTAGCATAGTCTTTACTGATTCAGAAAGATCTTTGCTTTTAAAACCGTAAACAAATACTTGGATAGTACTCATTTAGAGTAAAGGAACCCAGTGCTGCTCAATGGTCATGTTGTTTGAAATTAAAGACTCTAGTGGTTCAATATCATATGCAACGGTAATTCTTGAGCCACTCCAAGCCCAATCGCCCATAGCATGTGGATGTCCCATCTCTGAAACAATAAGTCTATTATTCTTATTAACATTATCTACCACCTGGCTATCATCATTAAATAGTTTGTAATGAGTAATAGAAGGCTCTGCATTTACACAGTAATATCCGTGGAAGTGGGGAGCAAATGGACCGCCATGATCGTGCCAGTTTAACTTTCCAACCTCTGCATTATTAATATTAAACCATCCCTGAACATAATACTGCTGCTCTTCAAAGTTAACACCATAGTATTCGCATGCTTCTTTTACTGTGTCAGACAATGCCTTGTATAGAGTGTGAAGTCCTGTATGATATAGTTGAAATACATTGTATTCTCTCCACTTTACCGTTGATAGGCTTCCTGACTCAATCCAGAACTTATCATCATTTTCCATTGTGTCAACACCACGAAGTTGTGCTGTTTCAATTAACTTATATTTTTCTTCTAAAAATTCTTGAAGGCTTGGTAGATCTATATCTAGGTGTCTTTCAAAGAATTTGTGTGGCTTTGATGGCGTACCACCAGCATTATTTGCAATCATTTGTGTTACCTTTCGACTATACCTATTATACTATACTTTCCCTGGCTTTGTATATTGCTTTTTTCTCCAGGCAAACTTTTTATAATGTGCGGTAATGTGTGATCTTCTATTTTCTGATATAAGGTCATGCTTATCATATGTTTCTTCTGTTGTGTCAACTACCAAATCCCAAGGTTCTCTCTTAATTGGGATTAGTTGTGATATTGGAGTACCCTCTGGAATTGTACCCTCAAAATCTCTCTTGATAAAAAATGGAAGAAATACTGGCAGTCCCCATATATCGGCATCAACCAATCCTGAAGGAACCCAGAACGGTAGGTCTGGTCTGTTTAGTGGCATAGTCATTAACAAAGAGTAATCCTGTGGTGTTTCATAAAACCACTGCATCTTAACGCCAAACTGAATTGGATGGACATCATGAGGAATTGCCATATCAACAAAAGGTCTTTTATCCATTAACATAAAATCTTTTTTCCAAGAAAGTTTTGGCTTCCCATCTTTTGCTATTTCAACAGTTAAGTCGTCCTCCAGGCAATACTGATATCCAAGTGTCATTGCATCCATGAATGGCATACAAAGTTTTGTAGACACATTAGACCCATCTCCTCCCCTGTCATTAATAGGTCCAAGGGCTGCTAGATCATTTGTGTCAACATGTCTTCCTAAATCTCTGTACCACTGTGGAATTTTTTTATATGATGGCTCTGGTGATACCAATCCTGGCTGATTACTAATAAACTTAAGTTCTTTATAATCTTCAAACTCTTCCATGTCCATACTCCTCCTTTATCTCTATCAACTTCAAATCTGAAACATTTAGTACTATCTCAAACATAGGAGATCCTATCTCAATGATACCATATCTGTGGTCTCTCATATGTTCTCCATCTTTTTTTATATTAAAATTTACAAAAGGTGTATCTACATACGAATCGCTATCTTGCGGTGGAACAAAATCAATGACATCTTCTTCAATAACAAATGGAGAAAATATAGTGCTTGCCTGATTTATCTTTATTGATGTTTTAAACCCTGGTATCCACGGCATATAAAATCTGTATGTTGCAAAAAAACAGCCTTCAGACTTTATTCTCTTTGGAGAAGGATAAAATTGTCTTTGATGACATTTATCTAAAGCATATAGTGCTCCGTCAGACCTTGGCTGAACCCATATTTCTGCATGTGTTCTTTGTAGCAGGGTTACAGTGTTGCCATCAATTGATAATAATTCTGGTCTAGGATATAAGTTTGAGACATATCTATTGATTGGTCTGATTGGCAACCACCTATATTCTGGCTCAACTAGGTTATATCTTGCCCATTTTTGAGGTACAAAAGATTGCTGCTCTAGTTCTGGAAATGAGAGATTTTCCGAATCAACCCAGAACGGAGAACCATCTATATAGTTTTTTGTTTTTGAAGCCATTTTATCTTACAATCTTTGTATTGTATGTCTTTTCCCAATTTAATATATCTGCCTCATCATTTAACAATGGCTGCCCCTTTATATTTAAACTAGTATTAAGAAGTACTGGCACCCCAGTCTTAAGATAGAATTTGTTTAAAACTCTATAAAGCCCATAGTGCTGCTCTTTGGCTACTGTTTGAACTCTTGATGTTCCGTCTTTGTGTACTACTGACGGTATCTTTTCAGGCTGCAAACATTTAACTGTATATTGCATATAAGGACTTTTAAAATCCATATCAAACCATTTATGTGCATGCTCTGCCAATACTATTGGAGCAAATGGTCTAAACAACTCTCTTTGTTTTATACTATTAACCTTATCTTTAATGTCTGGATCTCTTGGATCTGCAAGTATGCTTCTGTTTCCCAGTGCTCGTGGACCATACTCTGCTCTTCCTGATGCTACTGCTACGATTCCATCTTTTAATATACCGTCAACAATTTTCTGAATGGGGTATGCCCCACCAAGATCATATCCAAGATATGGGGACTTCCAGTCAATGTGCTTTCCGTATAATGCTGCTGCTGCTCCCAAAGAACTACCAGCATCACCAGGATTAGGCATAATCCAAACATCTTTAAATATATTCCACAGCAATGTATTGGCTGAAGAATTTAAGGCACATCCACCCATAAACACAAGATTCTGCTTACCAGTCAAAGTATAAGCCATATGCATAAACTCGTTTAGTCTTTGCTCGTATACAACCTGAACTGCAGCAGCAATATCAAATCTATCTTGCTCTGTTATTGTCATTCCCCAATCGTGAATACCTTTGTGAAAGTTATATTTTTGTTTGTCGTGTTTTGGAAAATATTCGTCAACTTCTTTATAGTACCGCTTCCAGTCTCCGTATGCAGCCATACCCATCATAATATATTCTTCTTGATTTGGCATCAATCCTATAAGTTGAGTAAATGCTGAGTAGAATAATCCAAAAGATACAGGATAGTTTTTTTTATATTTTAGACTTATCTTGTTTCCTTCTCCTACCCAAATTGTGGAGGTATTGTATTCGCCAATAGCATCAAGAACAACAATAACAGCATTGTCAAATTTGCTAGTATAATATCCAGCACAGGCGTGAGAATAGTGATGATTAAAATATTTGATTGGAAGATCCATTGGAATATTGGGCTTCCAGTCTGCGGATCCACCTCTTAATAGTATTCGTGATCTTTTAAGTTGGGGATGCTCATAATATGCTACATGTGTTGGAGTGCCATAGTTAAGCATATCAAAATATATGTTTTTGTTGTTGTACCAATCATTTTTTTTCTTGCTATATCTTTCTGCATGACCTGCAAAAAGTATTTCTCCATCTTTAATTAAAGATATTGATGCGTCGTGAGATGTTTCGTTAATTCCTAAGATTATCATTAATAAATAAACTTTCTGGGCTTTTTCATCATTTTTTTAATCTTATACATAATTATCATTTTTTTTATTTTTTTAATCATTTTGTCTCCAAGTATTTACTATACATAAATTCTGACCAAAAATCATGAAATGATGTTCCTGGATGAATTTCATCTGACGCAACTAAGGAGTACTTTTTATCTTGTTTATTTTTTGATTTATCATAATTATATATAGACTCTATCATTTTTTCTTCGCTATATATATTATATGATTTAAAATTTTTTAACAAATCGTCAAGAATGTTGATCTCATTTTTATTAAGTTGGTCCCCCCAGTCTGCCCTTAGTTGTTTAGTTCCAGGATAAAACTTTTCTTTTTTCTCTGGCAGCATTTCACTTCCAATAAGTGTTGCATCCTTATACCATGTTGTTGTTATTAGTTCTATGTTATTTGAATAGCAATATTGCTCTAAGTAAAAATAGCATCTATATATTAATGTATTTAAACTATCAATGCAGCCATCATGAGCATACTTAAAATCTCTCCAAGGATCTGGTAGCATTAAAAATACTGTCTTTGGGTTTCCATATTCACTACAGTATCTAAAAATTTGATCTATGCACTCTGTAACACTCATTCCAGATGCTGCTACATTGTAGTACCCACCAACACTATCGTCTATAGATATTCTTGTATGTAGTTTTTTTGCCCAGGATTCTTTATGATTTAAGGATTCACCAGCAGTAATTGAGCACCCAGCAAAAAGTATTTTATTTTTATTTAATTCATTTCTAAAGTTATCTGAGTCGTTAACAAATTCACGCAAACCTGGAGAAAGAGCAATTCTTAAGTGCCTGTCTTTACCAGTTTTAGATATGCCGTATGGATAATCTTCATTAAACAATGATGTACTTACTTGTGATGTACCGTCTTTATTATTTATCAATAGACATACTTCTTTCTTTTTAGTTTCTTTTTATTTCTTTTTTTCCATATATAAAATTTAATCCTTGCTATCATTATATCACACCAGTTTCTTTTGATTTTTCATAGATGGTTTTTGCAAAAGAAAGTTGCCCCATTAATCCATAATGCTGGCTATCTGCTGCATCAAAAAGAAAATCACACCCTGAGTATGGCTCTACTTCTGTCTTATAGTCTAGCGGGTATAGGAGTTGTGGATTTTCTTCAGAATTATACAAAGATATAAAACATTTTAAATTTAACTTAGAAAGAATATATGATGTTGGTGCATCCCAACTTGTTAAAAATAAAGATATGTTATTTATAGTACAATAATATTCTAATCTCTGGATAGACCTGACACATTCCAAAAGAAAGTCGTGCAAATCTTTTTGATTTAAAGAATAATCTATTTCACTATTTGAATAGATAGTCTCAAAAGATTGAAGGTTGCTATCCCAATACTTCATTCTTCCGTAGTCTGGTAAAAGAACATAAATAATGTTTGGATTTCCAAAATTGTTACAATATCCAATAATGTTGTCTACTATATGGTCTGTTCCATTTCCTGGATATCCCAAAGAATGAAATGGTCCAATGTTGCTATTTATTTTTTTTATTTTATTGTATACATGGTTATCCCATGTATAGCCTTCTGGCAATGCCTCTCCAAATGTTACAGAACATCCTGCAAATAAAATATTAGTTTTATTTTTATTTAGTGTTTCAAACTCTTCACACCTATGTCCGTGTTTATTTAATTTATAGTATATTTTATTTTTATCATAATGGGACATCAAAGAATATTCTTTTAGATCTGAAGGACTAAATCTTTCCTTTTTTATTTCACCATAGGACGGATCTATTTTTGGAGTATTCGAATATTCATTTAAGAAGTTTGTAGATATATTTTTTACAAAAAATCTTTCCAATATAGGCAATCCCATTTCGTTTTTCATAATATGATTATACCATTTGCTGAGGTGGCAGGCATCGATCCTGCGACATCCGAATTAACAGTTCGGCACTCTACCATCTGAGTTACACCCCAAAACCTTTTAAGGCTTTACATTAATAACTTTACCAGTTAACTGATTAGTAGTAACAAAAGTTGCTGCTACTGCTACCGTACCAGCAGATGTTGTGTTCGCAATAAGACCAAGAACTGGTGAATTATAGTTGTAGACATCTGATGTTGCTAGATAGTCTGTATTTGTGTCAAGCGCATACGAAGAAACTAACACACCACTCTTGTTCATTGCTCCAACACTAACGGCCTGTGTATCAAGAATACAGGCTGGATAATCAATATTTTTTCCAAATTTGTTTCCAGTTGATGCAAATACTGGGATACCCTTAGACTTTAATGAACCAATTAGCGATTTAATTGTTTGGTCTGCCCCAATGACTCCGCCATACTGTGCTGTATTGGTTGATGAAGGTGTACATGTTGCTCGTCCATTAAAAAATCTAGAAAAAGAAACTGCTGATACCTTACTAGAGTTATTGTCTACCCAGCGTAGTGAATCAATAAAATGCCCAGCATTTACTGGGGTGTTTGGTCCTGATGCTGAAATAGCAATAATAGAAATTGAGGCATTTTGTTTCTTTGCTACTTCTACCATTGCGTTTCCATGGTTTGTGTCGCTAGATAGCGATGTTGTCAAAGGTAACTTTGCTGTGTAAACACATGCCGTGTTCTTTGGAGTAATGCAAGATACTAAGCCTGAAACAACTCTTGAATCAAAATATGAATCAATAATTACCAAAGACTTTTGCTCTGACCCGTGTGCCTGAATAGGCATTACTACTGAAAACAATACTGCTACTAGTGCTACGATCTTTTTCATTTTATTCCTTTTCTGTTGGTTGATTTATTCTTTTATTTTTAAAACTACTTGGCAAGGGTCTCCGCCCTCTTCCCATTCTTGCTGCTCTTCTTCACTCATGTATGGATCTCCATCATGAGTATTACAGAACGGTTCTGTTACCCATCCCCGCTCAATTCCATTTTCAAGCCAGATCTGAAACTCTGGGCCATCTTCTTCTGTTATCATGATATAAGTGTATCCTATGTGTGGTAATTTGTCAACTTTTTAATGAAGATAAAAATAAATTAAATACCATGTCGTGATGGATTATTCCTGGATGGTGTCCATCCCTTCCAGAAACAAGGAAGTCTTTGTCTTGACTATCTACACTATCATAATCAAATAATTTTGCATGCTGTTCTAAGGTTTTATTTTGGTCAATAAATGTTATTGGAAATATTGGCTTTACTCTATCAAGAGTAATAGAGTCCCAAGAATATGAAAGTAATTTTATGTTGTGAGAATCACAATAAATTTCTAACAACCTATATAATAACTGAAACCTAAACATTAGGTAAAAATCTTTGTTATCTTCTAAAGAATAAGTCTCGTAGTCTAAATGTATTTTATTTATAAACTGATCTGTTTCTGATAAATAAACAACTTCACGAGAAAAATCTGCGTGAGCAATAAATATATAATCTGGGTTGCCAAACTTGTGGCAATATTTTAATATGTTTGAGACTATTTTTTCGATTCCTGCTCCAGGAATTCCTATTGATTGAAAAGGACCTTTATTTTCAAACGGCAAGGCTTTATAAAGTTTTTTGGTCCAAATATATTTTTCTGGCAAAGAATGTCCAAAAGTTGCTGAGCATCCAGCAAATAGAATATTTGTTTTGTCTTTGTCAATTTCAGCAAAATCATCACACCTATGTGCAAAATTATTTAGTTTATATTCTACTCTTGGATCTATTTCTAATTTTTGATCATGTTCTTCTGCGTATGTTAGATAGTAAGTTTTATTTTTTTTAAAATATAATGTTGAAGGCTCAATTTCATAAGATGTTTCTGGGTGAAGATAAAATTTAGAATCAACTGGAGCAGCGTTATTATAATTTATTTTCAATTACAAACTCACAACATCTACTGGGCCCATGCATGACGGGTTAAATTTAATTGCAGCATTTACTGCTTGGACTACTCTGTTCCTTGCATTTTTTTGTTTGTCTGTTGCATATAAAACCCCATATGCATACTCTGACCCAGATCCCATAGCCAGATATGGAAGCATGTACTTAGATAAAGACATATCTCCAGAACTGTGTTCATAGATATTTCCACGAACTGCAATAATTAATCCAAGGTCTCCTTCTTTAGATGTGTCAACCCAGAACTCATTGTAAAATTCACGCAGTTCTTTAATAAACTTTGTATGCATAAATCTATCTGTATCTTTAAGAGTAGGAGCAGTCGGTTTAAAGTTATGACGAATTCTTTCTCCGTCCATTGATCCCGCATACCCAATTAGGTAGGGACCAGTCTTCCAAACTTTTGGTGCTTCAAGTGCTAGAATAGTTCCATCATCTGATGCACCACGATCTCCAGCCATATAAACTTTGTCTTCATGTTTTAAAACAGCAATAACGGTCATGCGAAAGCCCCTCCAGATAGGTATAGTCAAGTATAGCATCAACCTGAAGGGGCTGTCAAGCAAGGTTAATAATGACTAATTAGCCTTTTTGTCTACAGACTTAAAGGCATCATTTATTTCTGCTAATGATAGCCTTCCATCGTCCAAAAAAGCCCTTGCCAGTCTTTCAATAACTGTGGCTACGCCTAAGAGTCCTGCAAGCATAACTGCCTGAACTGTGTCAATTCCTACTACGGCTCCTGCTCCCAAGACTGATAGTCCTGATGCTGCAAATACCGCTACAATTCTCATAAGAATATTACCCACTGCCTTTTGAGGGGTCTCTCGTTTAGGGGCTTCTACTATTTTTTTAGTTGCCATTTTATTTCTCCTTTCTTATTGGTATTGTAATTAGCCAAATTATTGTTGTTGCAAGAACTGCAATACCTACAATATCTCTGGCTGATCCTGTTAATGTTAACCATGCGATAAAGAATCCAAGGAGGGTAAATGCTTGAGCAATTACTTCCACCCCTGCATCTTTAAGCCATGTGAAGAATCCTTTCACAACCTTTGTTACTATTTTCATTTTTACCTCCTCATCCCAATCATTACATTTGCAATCTGTGAAACAATGATTACTGGGATAATGACTTCCTGGGCCTTTTCTCTCTGATCGTCTGTCATGTCCATACCCAACTCAGAAAAATTGGATAGGAGTTCTGTAACATCCACTTCAAAGACTGCTCCAAGTGGGTCTGCTAAGAATGCTTCTGTTTGTACTTCTGTTACTGCATCTGCTAATGTAAAGGGCATTGGTGTATCCCCTGCAGATTCTGATCTGTCCGTGAACTCAACGAATGCTTCTGCAAGTGCTGGGTTAGACTTCATCTGCTCAGCAATTTGTGCAACTTCTGAAGCCTTGATACCAAGGTCTTCTGCAACCTCTTGCTTTGCTTCTTGAGTCAATGCTCTAAGGGTTTGACTAACTGCCGTGATTTGTTCAGGGGAAAGAGTAACTAACTTATTATCTTTGCTTGTAAGGTTAGCAATAACTCCAGATAAATCTTCTGTAGTTCCTGTTCCCTGCTCAGGAACAAGTGCTGCTAAAACTTCATCTTCAATTTCTACATCTGGCTCAGTCCAAGGGTTCTCTTCTGGCTCTGGTTCTGGTCCAGGCTCTGGTGATGGTTCTGGCGTAGGCTCTTCAGTTGGGTCTACAACTGGCTCATCAGTTGGCTCTGGTTCTGGTGTAACATCTGGGGTAGGTTCAGGTGTAGGTTCCTCTGTAGGATCCACTGTAGGCTCTGGAGAAGGCTCTGGTGTGGGTTCTTCTGTTGGTTCTTCAGTTGGTTCTGTAGAAGGTTCTGGACTAGGCTCTGGTGTGGGTTCTTCTGTTGGTTCTGGTGTTGGCTCTGGGGTAGGCTGATTGGCTGCAGCATTGGCTGCTGCTTGAGCAATAGCAGCATTAAGTTCTCTTTGTGCTTGCTCGTAATAATAGTCCCATGCATCTTCAATGGCACTATTAAGATCAATTATTGACTGATCATATTCATCTTCTGCATTTTCTTTGTTCTGTAGTGCAGTTGCTGTGTTTGTTACGGCAGTATTATAGTTGTTAGTTTTAGTTGTCAAGGTTTGGTTGTATGTGTTCAGTGTTAAAACTGCTTGATTATAAATACTTAGTTTATCATTGTATACTGCCTGTGCTGATTGTTGTGTTACTAATGCAGAATTATATGCATTAATTTGTTCTTGGGTTGCCTGAGTTCCATGAGAGAATGTATTAAGATTACAACTAAATCCTACCCCCCATCCACCAGTATAATCACAGCCTGCTCCAGTCCAGCCTCCAGGAATTGCCCACCCAAGATGATAGGATCCTGGGCCTCCACCGTTATACCACCATATTTCTACATCTAAAGTCTTGTCTTGGCTTACATCATATACTGGAGAATAGGGACTCCATGTTGTTCCTTGTTCTACCCAGTTATTAACAGCAAGGTTTCCGTTAACATACATTCTAAATCCATCATCTGTGTATCCTGCAAAATATGTAGAGGTCCAGTATGAAGGAACCGTAATTACTCCAGTAAACTTAACAATAATATTTTCATAGTATCCGCAAACTGGAAGATTCATTGAACTTGAATTCCATGTGCCAGTACATATAACAGATCCAGGTATCGCTACGCTACCATTTCTTAATAGATGATAAACAGTATATTCAAGTCCTACTCCGCCTTGTATAGATGTTTGTGCTGTAGATAGATTTATATTTGCTATATCAAGGGCATCTTGAGCGTTATTCTTATTAGTTAGGGCTGTAGCCACTGTAACGGTTTGTCCATCTACTACTGATTGGGCTAAGGTTTTTTCTTCAAGTGCCGTGGCTTCTGCAGAGACAGCACTGGTATGTGCAGCAAAAGCATCGTCCCTATCCTGTTTAGCATCAACGGCAGAGTCATATTTATTTTCTGCTATATCAATAAGACTGTTAAACTGATCTTTGTACCCCAGGTCATCTACGCTATCTTTAAGGTCTTGTATTTCTTGAGCAGCAACTGATATGGGGTCGTTAGGATTGGCCTCTGTAGGGGCTATTAGAAGCCATCCAAAGGCCAATAAAGTGGCTGTCACTATTCTTGTTAAGCGTTTTATTTGCCTTTCCCCCTTGCAGACATGATGTCTGTTAGGATGATTATACCATTTTATTGCACAAAAAAGGGGCTATCGCAATTGATAACCCCTTTAGTGTTGGACTAATTACTTAACTAAAGTAACCTTAGCCTTTGGATTCTTCTTGTTCCACTTTGTAGCAAGTGCATTGAATGACTTCTTCAAAGAAGCAAGTGCAGCAGCGTTATCTGCTGTTAACTTAGCAATCTGTGCATCCTTAGCAGCAAGAGCAGCATCTGATGCTACCTTTGCATCAGCAAGTGCTTTAGCAAGAGCGGTTGCAGAAGCAGCCTTCTCTGCTGCAAGAGCAGCATCTGAAGCAGACTTAGCAGCAACTGCATCTGCAGCAGCCTTTAGAACTGCAGCATCAGCCACAGCCTTAGCAGCAAGTGCTGCATCTTTTGCAGCCTTTTCAGCAGCAAGTTCTGATACTAGATCACGAACTGCGATTTCTGCAAATGGTGCTAGTGCACGAGCAGGCAAACCAACTACATCAGCAGTTGTTGCATCTGCAGCGGTAGTTGGAGCAAATGTGATTAGTGATCGTGTTCCAGTTGCTGGAAGTGTTGCAACAAACTTTGCAACTCCAAAGTCTGAAAGTGTAGCACCAGTTGTTGCTGTTGCTGTGTCTAGTGTTGCTGTAGCAGCAAAGACTGTTGCAGTAATTGACTTACCTGATACCTTGTTACCAAATGTATCTGTTGCAGTTACTGTAATGTCCTGCTTTGTACCAGCAGCACCTGAAGCAGGGGCAGATACTGTAAGAGTATTAATCTTACCAGCAGTTCCCTGTACATAGTATGTAAGGGTTGTTCCCTGGTTGTTGATTACAACTGTGCCGATTGCGGTTGTCTTTGTATAGACATAAAATGTTGCGGTTGTTCCTGTACCAGTTGCAATTGTCAAAGATGAAGATCCTGATGTTGCTCCTACTGGTGCAGCGGTTGTGTGTAATGCAGACACGATTGTTGCGTTTGTTGCTGTAACAGAAACTGATGTTCCTGTGTCAACTGTTGCTACGAACTTAAGTGCGTCAGCAGCGTCAACTGTGTTGTCTGCAGGTACTGGCAATGATGCAGGTGTAGCAATTGCTGATGCCGTAGTGTTTGCTACGGTATCCAATGATACAGCGACTGTCATTACAGCAGCACTTGCAGGTGTTGCTACGATTGTGCCCAGAGTCATGGCTGCAACCATGGCTAGTGCTATTTTCTTGAATGAATTCATTCGGTATTTCTCCTTGTTTATAGTAGATTAAATCTATCCAGATAATCTTTTACATCATCTGGCATAGGTTTAAAGTGTATCACATTCTGACCTTCTGTGTCAAATGTCTTTGGCCTATCCTTAAATGTATGTACCTCAACTTCAAGGTTACTGGCCTTTGGGGTATGTGATATTGCCCCAAATATTGCTCCACACACAGCATCAGCCAAGTCCTTTGACTTTTTGCGTGGGTGGTCAACTCTATCATTTCTCATAATCTTTAATTGGGTTAGTTCATCAAATAATAAATCAATTGCAGGCATAGCAAGCCTTTCCTCATAAACCAACATTGCCATATCTTCGTAGTGTTTTTTAGCAACAGAAACAGTATCAGTTTTCATTCCAACCTGCTTGAGTTCATTCTGAATGTCAAATGACTGCCAACGGTCAAAAGAAACCATGCCAATATCAAAGCCAATCCTTCTAAGGTTTTGAATCCATTGCTTAACCTCAGACAGATTAACTGGGCCTTCTATCTTTGGCTCCCACCATGCCACTGCATCTACTACTACAATTGGTGCTACTTGTTCGTAGTTATTAATGACTTGTATATTTACCCATTTTTCTACATGGGCAATTGCAACTGCACACTTATCGTGCTTCTGTGCAAGGTCAGCATGTACATAATATTTCTTAGTTGGATCTGGTTTGAATGCTTCGTCAAACCTTTTAAAGTTATCTATTGGGTTTCTTAATGTCATACAGGCTCTTACTTTTTCTGCCTGCTTAAAGAATGCATCTGAGGCAAAAGTTGGTACGCATGCAAATCGCATCATAGCATCACCAAGGTCTGTCATAAATGCAATCATAAAGTCATCAATTTTTCGTGTAGGGTTTACTTCCCATGTAGGTCTCTTTAGTGCAAATACTCCTGGATATTTGTATGAAATTATATGATCTTCATCCCACGAAATTTGAAACTTGTTGTCTGGATCTGTGTCTGGAAGCAGGGGATTGATTATGAACTCGTGTGTTTTTTCCACCGATTCTTTTTCAGCAATCACTGCGTCATACTTTTCTGAAATAAAGTCTCCTGGAAATCTTGGAAATGAAAGCAAAACGACCTTACCAAGGTCTGGGAAACGAGAGTCTACTGATCCACGGAAAGCCTTGTAGATGTTATCAGCAGTCTTTCCTTGTTCGTTACCTGTTCCAACCTCAGATGCAAAACCAGAAATCTCATCAAGCACTGCAAGTAGCAAGTTCAAACCTTCATGTGATTCTCTTTCTGAGTGACCAGAGTAAACAGTAATTGATTTATCAAACTCAACTGAGTCTGCCTTAGCATTATACTTTCCAGCAAACCAAGGGGACTTTTCAATCTTAGACTTAAAACCTTTAAAGAAAACATTCTTTGCTTGTTGTGCGTTAATAGCAACATTGATAAGGTCGATAGCATCTCCAGAGGGCTTACCAAAATACTTTGCAGGGTCTTTTAGGCATAATAGTTTATATACTATATATGAACATGCTACGGTTGATGTAAAATCTTTTCCAGATCCCTTGCCAAGTTGCAGGATAATCTCATTCTTTGTGTATTTTTCAAAGTACCTTATGCCTTCTTCTTCCCCCATTATGTCTATCAAATCTTCTTTACGATAAATCTGACTCATAGCCTCAACAATGTCATACTGAATATCAGACAATGGTGGCTGACCAAGGTAGTCTGGTGACTCAACAAATGTCTTTGCGTCTACTGGAGTTTCTTCAAAGTGATTGCTTTTAAGAACTTCTAAAAAATCATCAAAGTCTGCCATTACTGCTCGCTAATTGATTCAGATACAATCGTTACTACTTCGTTTTGCTTTGCAATAGTAGATAGCCTTTGCATAATAATGTCTCTTACTTCGGGATGTTCTGACGCTATGTCTCTAAGAATTCCCACAAGAACTTCTTGCCTTCTTTCAATCTCAATCATTTCCTCTGCAAGTTCTTTGTTCTCAAGCAAGCCAGCCTTCTGTAGCATATCAATGCGCTTAGACTCAATATCCATTACAAGTTTAATTGCAGCAGTCTTTGCGCTAAGGTTATTAGTCATTGATGCCTCATCGATAACTTCGTATGTGCGAGAAACAAGTTTGCTATAGTGTGTGTCTGCAGCAGCAAGGGCTTCTTTAGCACGAGCACGAATAGCATCGTTGGCAGATGCCATAACTTTCCACTCATTAATAAGTGTTACTACTTTAGTCCTTGGGATGTCTAGTTGTTTAGAAATTACCGTAGGGTCATTTCCTTTTAGGTATTCTTCTACTACCTGATTAACTTGATCAAGATGCTTAACTAAATCATCTTCAGTTGACATTATTTAGTTCCCTTGCAATTTTTAAAAGTATTAAATATCCTATAAGGTCATCTATATCATTGTCCCCAATATAAGATCCACCCCTAGTTATTCTAGAAAGTTTGTCATCAATTCGAACATGTAGTTGCTCTACTCTATCTGATGTAGCAAAAACTCTAACAGGATTGAGAGCAGAATCTCCATAAGATTTATTTTTTGCAATCAGCATCTCTTTAATCTCATCACAAACCTGAGCAATAGTAAACTGTGTTTCAGAACTCATCTTCATCCTCCTCGTCACCTAAATCAAAAATGTCTGGAAAATTTTTAAAAGAATTAATAACATAGGCTATGCCTACTGAACTAGCCACAATAATGGCTAAAATAATCTTTTTTGTTTTACTCATCGTTTAGACTTCCTTAATCCAAATTTTGCAAGATACACATAAATAGTTTCCACGCTTACCCCACACTCCTTTGCAATCTCTTCTGGAGTCTTTTTGTCCATAAGATAACGCTTACGCATAAAGACTTCTGATGTATATAGTTTAGCAGCCATGATGTTATTTGTCAACTCCTATTGCCTTACCCCAGTTTTTTAATGCCCAGTGCCCAATACCACATGCATCTGCTACATCGTTATCTGTAATAGTTCTATCATATATAGTATTTATAAATTTAATTGTTCTTTCTTTACGAAGATTTCTTTCATAGGTTTTATACCAAGATTCTGACTTTCCTGGGTTTTGAGAACGAATATATAGTTGCTCATCCTTTGATATTTTTTTGTTTCCTATATAATTTTGCCAGGTAATTGGAGAAACTCTGCCAATAGTTTGTGTTCCAGATTGCCCTGCTGATCCAAGTATTGCTCCTTGAACTAATGCAAGGTCTGCTGCAGTTTTAGGGCTATTCATAAATACAGTGTGCTCAATTACGATTGCTTCAAACCCACCATAAATATCAAAAAATGACTTTACTTTTTTGCCTGCATCCATAACTTTTTCATAAGTATTGTTTCCACTAAAATTAATTTTTCCAACAGTATTAAGATCATCTTTAATAAATAATGCAAAAGCAAGACTGTTAGTACTAGCGTCAATAGCGCAAATAGTTTGTGGTTTAACTGGTTGATTTATAACCGAAAGTTTCACTATTTTGTTCTCCTTTTGATTTCTTTTAACGCTTTGATCACTTCTAGGGGATTTACTAAGCAAGAATTGCAAAGGGGGTCATCATTATATATTGACAACTCTTCTTTGCAATTCTTACAAAGCCTTGTTTTTCCAATACGTTTTTGTCTTCTTGCTATTAAATATCGTGCAGCAATCTTTTCTTTAGTTGCAGATTCTCTACATTCTAACGAACAGTATATCTGATAAGATATTTTTGTTTCAAATTGGTTATCACACCAACTACAATTCTTCATTTTCTAGCAACTCCAGAGGTTTAATTTTAATTACCCCTGTCTCTGCTTCGGCACATGCTTTTTGAATAGGGCACACTTTACAAATTTTTGAATTTGCTCTATATGTTTTTTGTGGCAATGTTTGATCTTCCCACGCCTTTCTTACTTCCCTCATCCAATCAAATGCCTGGTCTACCCACCGACGGTAATGATCGTTTACTTCTACAGGAATAACGAGCAACTCGTGATTATTTTTATTCTCATAAATAAGTGCCCCTTTATCCTTTTTCATTATCTTCATATACATAATTAACTGCATAAGGTGAGCAATTTTGCCCTTCCTTTTTGCCTTGCGATACTCAAACCCCTCAACTGGAGCGGTCTTTATTTCGCCAAGAATAGTATTACCCTTATAGTTAAGCATAACATCACCATATCCAGAGATTGGTGGATCGTCGCTTTTAATTCTAAACTCTAGTCCTGGATGAATTTGCTTTTTATATTTACTTGGCTCGGAATCGAACTCCATGTCTTCTGCAAGAAGACCAGACTTAAGCACTGCATCCTGGATTCTGTCGTGAGCAAGTGTTCCTTGAGTTCTATTTGCAACACCAAATGCATCTGCATTATCATAAAATACTGCACCATCAAATGCTAAGTACCAGAATCTTGCACATTCTCCTGCTCCGTATGTTAGTGTTGATGGAGCAAATGTATATTTCTTGGTAAACTTTGGCTTAAGGTCTATCGTGTAGCCTTTTTCCATTTCTTCAGCCAAGCCCTCAGCCCAAGTTGGCTCTGGTGGTAAATCATCTTTTTTGATCATAACGCTTTGTAGTAAATTTTTTGTCATTATTCTTATTCTCTTTTCTGTTGATATAAGTATAGCAGATATTAGCGGGTAATGTATTTAAGTGCAGAGACTAGGTTATTAATAGATTCCGCTGCGGTGTAATATAAATTTTTCTTTCCACGATCTGATTTATCAACATTTGCCATCCATGTTGCTTTAAAAGCCATCTTTGCAGCAATTGCCTGAAGTCTTACGATTTCAACAGTTGCAACATTTAAAGGAATATCTGGCTTAAGTATTACCTTGGCAATAAATGCAAGAGCAGTAGTAAGTTCTTCATCTTCCATGTAGTCTGCAATTTCGGCCAAACCGTTTACCATCTCTAGCGTTGTATTATTTTCCATCATTATTCCTTTTCGGTTGTAAGTTCTTCTCTTGATATGTTAACAATCTTTAGCCAATCAATCTCTCTTTGCTTCATGTCCTCTTTATGCTCTTCTGAAATAAGTCCAGCCTCTTTATCTTTTAAAGAAAAGTGACAAAATATCATATCCATAAAACCATCTTTTGGAAATTTAATATCTTCTCTCCAGTGTATTTGGTCAGTGCCGTAAAAAACAACAGCCTGATTGTCCTTTAGTGTATAAGTTTTTCCCTCAACAACTATTCCCCAACTCATATTGCTTTTAACCTGTACATCCAAAGTTAGTTTGTGATCTTCAAAAGCATCATCATAATGTGGTGGAAGTTTTTGAACATATCCGTTTTTATCTGAATATCTTGCAAATTGATACGCATTAAGTTCCCATTTATCTCCAAATATGTCTTGGACAGTTTTCTCTAATTTTTCTCTAATTGGCTCTGTGAGACTTACAAGATAAGCCCTGTGACCAATTCGTGTTTGAACTTTTGTATTGTCCATTGGGGTTGAGTCAATTATTTCATATATGATTTTATGCTCTTCTGGAGTTAGAACATCGTCAATTACAATATTTTTTAATTCTATCATATTCCTATTATACACCCTCCACTAGTTGTTCAAGGATTCCCATTTCAATAATAGCAAGTCTTACTTTTGAGTTTCCCTCTCCAAGTATGACAACTATGGCTGGATCTTTACCGTTTTTCATTGCATCGGTAGTTGCTTTGGCCCAGACTTCTTTGTTTAGTGTAAAAGATTTTCCTACTTCTTTAAAGTCAACAACAAATTCATTCCAAGAGGCATCTCCCTTTTGAGTATTGCGACCAGAGTTTTTGTGTTGTTTAGCACCAATTCTCTTTGACTCACTCTTCTCCGTCATCAAAATCCTTCTTTTTTCTTCGTCCAAGATAGACCGTTGTTAAATGTTTTTCTTTACACATCCAAGTTAATGTTTTTGTTTCTGCGTAAAGTCTTAATGTTGGAACTATAGTCTTGCATGTGTGGCAAACCCACTGACCTTGATACACAGTATAACTAGCCATTTAGTTTTGACTTAATTGATTCTTGCAAGTCAAGATCCTCTCTTACTCGATTGACAAATGCTTCCTTACCTTGGACTTTTGTACCGTCAGGCAGTATGTACCAAGCACCTGTTCTCTCTACAATGCCATTTAACTCTGCAGTAGTAACCAAGTCGCCAATGGCATCAAGACCAATATTGTCACCTCTAAAATAAAAATCATACTCGCCAGATTGGAACCCTGGAGAGGTTTTGGAGAACTGTAATTCCCACTTAATAACTCTTCCAATCTTTTCTTCAATTAACTTATCTCCTACCTTAATTTTTCCTTTAATCGCTTGATTGTCTGATTCGGAACTAAATAACTTAATAATGCAAGAAGAATAAAACTTAGTAGCCTGACCACCAGAAGGCTGCTGGCTAGTATACATAGCATTAATATTATTGCGAGACTGGCTAATGAGAACAAGAAGAGTAGGCTTAACTTTGTTGTTAGCATAATTAAGCATTTTCCATGCGTTACTAAAGTCACGAGATTCGGCTCCAATCTGTTTGGTGTTTTCTAATGCTTTCATTTCATCTGTATCTTTTTCAAAATAGATTGCTGGAAGCATTGATGTAATAGAGTCTACCACGATTAGGTCAACGCCAGCATTCATTAGTCCAACGCCTACATCAACCATATCACTAATAGTCCTTGCTTGTGAGTAGATTAGTTTTGTTGGATCTACCCCAAGAGTTCTAGCCCAATCTTCTGAGTATGACATTTCTGAATCAATCCAAGCACAGAGTTTGCCCTCTGCTTGTGCTAGAGCAATCATTTGAAGGCACATAGAAGACTTTGCAGACGACTTAGATCCCCAGATAAGAACTTGTCTACCATAAGGAAGGCCTCCCCCTAGGGCACGGTTTAAACCAAAACTAGGAGTAGGTTGATACTCATAATTAACTCCAACACCACTTCCAAGTTTTTTTCTTAACTTAGGGTCTAGTTGTGCCAACGCTTCTTCTATACTAACCGACATGTACATCCTCCAATGTTACTGTTCCGTCTTTTGTCTTTCCAAAATCAAACTTGTAAGATTTTCCTTCTTCAATATTCATATATGCTTTTGCAAATGATGTAGGGAATACTGTAATAGAGTGTAGATCTCTCCTTGTATCTGCAAGAGTAAGGGATGCCATCTTCTTACCAGCCTTAGTAACTCTTGGCTTAAAGGAAACTACAAACATTTCGTCATCTTTAAATGGTAATTGCTTGTATCCTAAAAACTTAACAAGAGCATGCGATGATTCTTTTATTTCTTCAGAAGGTATGAAAGATACAATTCGATTATCATTACAAAGAACCAAGTAAGAGCGACCAGTCTCAATGGTAGTATTTTCATCGTCAAATATTCCGACGCTACCAGTTTTGTCCAAAATTTCAACTCGTGACCATCCTGTTCCTCGCTTAATTGATTTTACCATACCCATAAAAATATATGACCCCTTTTCCTCAAAGTCAACTATATCTTGAATAAATGCATAATAGTGAGAGGGTATTGTAATATTAAACTCTGGAAGATTTAAGTATTCATATAAGTTCTCTTTAATTTCTTTATCATTTCTAGGATTATCATTAAATGTTGCAGCACCAATCACTCTTAGTGCTTGAAGTGCACGACTGTTTACTCCGTTCCCTTTTGTAAATGTAAATTCCTCAAGTTCTTTGTACGAATTAAATGGTCGTGCTGATATGTATCTTTCACCAATTTTGTCAGATATGAACTTAATAGCACTGAGTCCAAACCGAATGCCTTTACCCTCAATTTTAAAATCAATATCCGAATCGTTAATGTGAGGTAACTTAACGCTAATACCCATTCTTTTTGCTTCAATAAGATATTCAGTTCTTGCATCTTTATCCTTTTCATTCTTTAGCACTGAGTACATGAACTCAAGTGGGTAATAATACTTTAGCCATGCTGTCCAGTATGATAGCGTTGAGTATGCTACTGCGTGAGACTTATTAAATGAGTACCCTGCGTGAGCCTCAAAGTCATGCCACAAATCACGAGCAGCATTTGGAGCAATAAACCTAGATGCTCCCTCTACGAACTTCTCTTTAAACTGATCAAATTCTTTAGCATCTTTTTTCTTTCCAATGATTTTTCTAACTTTGTCTGCTTCCGACATGGACATACCGCCAAGGTGTACGCATGCTTGCATAACTTGTTCCTGGTAAAGAATACAGCCATAAGTGTCCTCCGTAAATTCCTTTAGTACTTGGTGTGTATAGGATATATTTTGACGACCATGCTTACGATCAACATAGTCCTTTCCAATAGTATTCATCGCACCTGGACGAACAAGAGCATTTGATGCTGCTAGTTCGTTTAAGTTCTTAACGCCCATCTTGACAAGAAGGTTTGTGTATGGTGCTGCTTCACACTGAAACACTCCTTTTGTGTGGCCATCAGAAAGCATTTGATAAACATTTGCATCGTCCATCTTGATTTTAAGAAGGTCAATCTTTTTACCATCTCGCTCTTTAATTATGTCAATCGTATTCTTAAGAACAGATAAAGTTTTAAGACCTAAAGCATCGATCTTGATTAAACCAATTCTTTCAGCCTCTTCCATGTCAACACCAACAACAGGTATTCTTTCATCTGATCCAGTAGAAGATCTAGTTTCTAGTGGTGCGTACCTAAAGATTGGTTCTTTTGCAGTTACAACACCAGCAGCATGGATTCCCGTTCCACGAATTCGACCACGAAGTTGTTCTCCGTAAATCTCTACCTCTGGGTACTTCTCACGAAACTCTCTGGTAGATTTTGAACTACAGAAATCATCCCATGAGTCTACAGTCTTTAGAACCTTGTTGACATCCGATAGTGGAATATTTAGTACTCGTGAAACATCTCTAACGATTCCTTTACCAGTAAACTCAAGGAAGGTAGCAATAGATGCAACATGTCGATACTGTCTAACTAAATAGTCTTTAACTTCTTCACGACGAGTATCTTGAATATCTGTATCAATATCTGGAAAGTCATTACGCTCTGGATTAATAAAACGGAAGAACAAAAGTTTATGCTCAATAGGATCAATATCTGTAATCTTTAATGCATAACAAACAAGAGAACCAGCAGAAGAACCTCTACCTGGCCCAACCATAATTTCTTCTTTCTTTGCCCAGTTAATCATGTTACTTACAACAAGAAAGTATGGAGCAAATTTCTTATCCTTAATAATTTGCAACTCTTCTTCAAGTCTGTCAAGGTATTCTTGGTTTTCTGACAAACCACGCTCTACCAAACCTTCTAATGCAACCTTAGCAAGTTCTTTGTCAGGGCTTTTATACTGTACTGGTAGAAGGTTTAATCCTTCTTGAATTCCGTAGTCTCCTACTGTATCTGCTAGTAGCAGTGTGTTTGAGTAGATGTCTGGTCTATCTATACCCTGCGATTCCATCGCTGCTTTAATCTCTTCATATGAGAGCAGGTGGATATCAAACTTATTAAATGTTATCTGACGATCTTCGCCATAGAGGTAGTCAAGGCGTTCCATCATGCTGCCCTTTTTCTTTGACTTCTCGTATGTTGCATCTTTTACAAACTTGCCGTGTGTATTCATAAGCAACTTAAACTCTTGAACTTCTTTTTGAGATGAGTCGACATGGTGGCAATCTGGTGTTACAACAACCTTAATCCCAAACTCGTCAGCAAGTTCTATAAGATACTTATTGATGTGGGCTTCGTTATGAGGCATGACTTCAATATAGTAGTCATCTTCAAACCGTTCTTTAAACCAAGAGATATATTTCTTAGCAAGAGCAAACTCTTCTTCTTCTAATGCTTTTACGAGTACGCTACTTGGACAAGCAGAGGTAACTATAATTCCTTCTTTATACTTTTCTAAAATAGTAAAATCAAATCGTGGCTTCTTAAAGAAACCATCTGTCCATGACAGTTCACTAATCTTGTTAAGGTTTTCTAAACCAATTTGATTCTTGGCTAGAAGGATAATGTGGTTATAGACAAGATCTTGTTGACCTTCTCTTTCAGACTTATCTCGTGTATCAGATATGTCTGCACACATGTATCCTTCTAGACCTAGAATTGGTTTAATGCCCTTTGCTTTTGCAATACGGTGCAGTTCCCTATGCCCAGATAAAGTACCGTGGTCAGTGATGGCAATTGCTGGCATCCCTAACTCAACTGCACGGTTCACGTATTCTTCTGGAGTAGCAATCCCATCAAATAAACTAAAATGGGTGTGGACATGTAAACCTACGTAATTCATCTATTACCAGTCAGTATTCGTTGACGATGTAATAGAAGGTGTATCAAAGCCTAGATAAAAGGCTTCTTGTTCTGCATAAGGAATCTTCTTAAGTGCTGACTCAAGAGGGTAAGGCTCAATGTCCTTCCAATCGAATGGTTCCTTATCTGGTGCTGATGGAATAAGTGTGTAGTTGGTTTCAGTTCCCTGACCATTACGCTTTAACTTCCACTGCACATTTGAGATGCTTCCTGTTTCAAGAGCATACTCACGAATTGTATTGAATGCTGACTGTTTGCTAATTCCCATAGACCAGATAGCAACATAAGGTGCTTCAATTCCATCATCTACTAAAACATTGCAATAAAAACGAAGTCTTGCTCGCCATCCAGCCTTTGGATCCTTGCGGTGCATTTCTTCTGCCCAGTCACGGCCTTCTGATTCCATTGTGTCTACAGCCTTGCGCTTATAGTCTTTTGGATTAGTGTGTTCTTTTACAACGAGTGCAAGACCACGGCCTTCATTATAGTTTGCTGAATCCTCATCTAATTCTTCAATGAATCGGATTTTTGCTGATTGACCATCTGCAAGTTTTAACCACTTTACCTTTGGTCCATCTGATTTTGGCTTGTCGAGCAGGGCATTAATATTTTTGAGTCCCTTTACTACGCTCATATTATTTCTCCTTTGTTTGTTATATTAGTTTAGCATAGATTCTATGGAATTGTCAAATCTAAACTCTAGTTCAGATATTGCTGCGTCATCCATATCACCTATGTCTTTGTATTTTTTATTTAGTTTTATTACAGATACACGAGATCCAAGTCTTTCAAGAATTCTCTTCATCATGTTTCCGCCTGCTTCATCGTTATCTGCTATGACAATGATATCATTAAAATACTTTTGAAGCAAATCTATTTGTGCGTTTGACACTGTTGCACCTAGTGTTGCTACTGCTGGAAATCCAACTTGATCTAATCTTATGGCATCAAATGATGACTCAACAACATAAACCTTCCCAGATGTTTTTACTCTGTGAAGATTAAACAATGTTTTGCTTTTAGGCAATCCTGGAGTATTTTTAAACTCTTTACCTTCTACAGATCTTCCTACAAATCCAATCGGTACTCCGTCTGGACTGTGAACTGGTATTGTAACCATGTCCTGTTTTTCTGAGTACCCCAAACAAAACTTGGTCCAAGAGTTTTGTGATATTTTCCTATATGACAAATATTCTTTACCTTTTGAAAATGTAAGAAGGTTGTTATAAAGTCTTTTTAATATAAGTTCATCATAAGCCACAAACTCTGGCTTAATATATAATTGTTGATTAATTTGCTTTTCAAGATCCATCTCTTTTTCTTTGCTTTTAATAAATCTAACGCACTCAAAATAAGATCTTCCAGATGTATGCATAACTAATTCAACTAGGTCTGACACTTTGTGACAAGAAAAACAAAAGAATGTTCCCTGTTCTTTATTTACTTCGGCGGCGGGGGTCTGTGTATTATTGTGAAATGGACAATAGACTATATACTCATTCTCTAATTCAGATACAACATCTACGCCTGATCCTGAGAGAACTCTTTTAACTTGCTCTTTTCCGTATAGATTGCTTTGTTTCCGTATATTCCGTTTATCCATTCACTCTTCCTTTTCCCTACATATATTCCGTATACTGTTAATTCGAACTCAAAATACTTTTTTCTTTCATTAAAGTCTAGCGTAAAATCTGGCTCTATCTCAAACTTTGGGACATATCCAGACAACTTCATCTCCGATACAAGAAGCCTTATGTACTCTCCTTTAAGTCTTTCAATGACAGAATCATCATGGATGACTCCACTGAGATTAAACTTCTTGATCGTTCTGTGATGAAAATTTTCCACATTATATTATACCTTCTTATCTTCAAAATCTTTATATCTGTAGTAACCCTTGTCAAAGTCACACTGAACCAAAAAGTCTCCCATAAAACCATTACGATTCTTTCTAAAAGCGCATTCAATAATATCACTATTATTGCCACGACCCAATGCAAGCACCCAGTCAGCATCATAGGCAATCTGTCTAGACCATGCTGTTTGACCCAGTGTAGGTACCGTAGAGAGGTCATTAGCATCATCTGGTGTAGCAGATGAGATAGCAATGATAGGAACCTCTTCACCAATAGCCATTAGTTTAAGTTCTCGTGAAAGGTTCTTCATTCGTACCGTTTCATTATCTGACTTCTGATTAGGAGCCATCAACTGAAGGTAGTCAACGATTACAAAGTCTGGCTTGTACTGATCAATCTTTCCACGAAGAACAGAGGGGTTGATTTCTCCACCCTGATCGTTTGAGATAATATGAAACTCTGGCTTGCCTTGTAAATTCTTTTCATGCCATTCCTTAAGCATGTCTAACTCTATCTCTCCGTTGCTTAATTTTCTGTGTGACCAACGGCCCTCACCCATAATAGTAAAGACACGATTACGGACTTCAGTTTCGCTCATCTCAAGACTTATGACCAGTGGACTACGACCCTGTTTCCAGGCCTGTACAGCGAAATAGAGAGCCAACCACGACTTTCCGATACCTGGGTATGCCAAGAAGACTCCCAACTGCCCTGGCATGATTCCAGAGGGTAGGTAGTTATCAAATCCTGGCAAGCCAGTCTTGATACCAATGTGACCTAGGGCTTGTTGCTTCTTTACATTTTCAAAGTAAGCAATCGCAGACTCTAGATCTGTTACATCAATATCACGAATTGTGGCTGTGTTCTTTTTTAATTCTGAAGTTTTAGTAATAAGGTTTTCTAGTGCAACATTACCGTTTCCACCTTGAACATCTGCTGCTGCAGATCTAAGAATATCTTTTAGGCTGTCATTTAAATATTCTGTTTGTAATTCTGCAAGATGGTGTTTGGTTGATCCAACATCTTTAACTGGTTCAAAATCTCTAAACTTTTCAACTACTAATGATGCTGGAGGAAGTGCTGCATTTTGCTCTGAGTACAGTCTAATAAAGTTCCAAATATCTGTATGGGTTCTTAGTAGAGAGTCTATATTGTTTTGCAAAAGAACATGTATTTGTTTATCTTGAAGAACTGCGGATAAAAGTTTGCTTTCTGTGTTATTCACTTAGCCACTCCTTTGCCATCTGTCTACGCTCTTCTCTTTCTCTATCATCTTTTATTCTATCTTTTTGTGCCTGTAAAATTTTTTCTGCGTTGTATGCAAAATAATTCCAAGATGGAGTTTCTGCTACCTTAAAATAATACTCAAGGATGTCGTAGCAACCAGAAATGCCGTAGGACTCTATAAGTCCATCTGCAGACCATTGCTCTACATTGAGATTAAGTGATGGCTTTGACTCATACCTTGCAGTGTGATACTTGGCGTATCTTGAAAGCAAAGCCATTCGGTCTTTGCGTTCAGCCATTATGCTTCGTCTGCCTCAGACTGCGCCTCTTTAATTTTATCTGTAAGTTTTTGCTCAACAAACTTATAAACTCGCTCAAAAGCCTGATCGGTATTTTCTCCATCACGCTTAGAATCAACAACGCCAAGATCAAGCCTTAGTGATTGAAAATTTCCAAGGTTTAATGTGTACCCAAGTGTTACAGATACTTTAGTTAAATCGTTTTCCATTTCATACCCTTCGTTAAATAGATTCATTCCAAATTGGAACAAACCGTCCATCTTCTGTCTTCGTATATGTAAGTATACCATCCCCCATTCTGCGTGTCAACTCTTGTTTAGTTGGGGTAATGTCATTTGTAATTAAATTATCTTTTCTTGGTCTACCAATGTGGTGCGTAGCAAGTATATCACGAATCTCTCTTACTTGCGATTCTGAGTAATATGATCTTACTTGAAAACCTCTTGCTCCACCTTTTTGAGATCCCGTCGGAAATGGAATGACTCCTCGTTTCATTAGTGATGGCATATATTTTTTATGACGATTAACTAAATCAGCAGTCTGACCTACTGTGTATGCTCTTTCTCTTTTCTTTTTAAAATCACTAACTAAACAACTTTCAATTTGATCTTTTGTAATATTATAAACAGACATTATTCCATTAGATTTATTAAAGTGATGGACTCTAACCAAGTCACCATTAAGAAACCAAACCTTTTTGTTTCCAGGTATTACAGAGGCGAGATTGTAGCCTTCGCTTTCAGTTGTTCCTTTTTTAGTAGCCATCTTCCCTCTTCAGAACTTTCTGGTGGATTAAAAAATTTTCTGTTACCGCACAGAATGCAATATGTTTCCATATGCATTGGAGAATTATAAATTCTATCAATAAACATTCTTCCATTACATTTATTACATTTTAGCATTAATTAGGTATACCAATTATCAAAAGATTAATTCCTACAGTAGCATTTCCTGCAGAATTAAATCTAATAACACCTTCAACCTTATTGGTTGTAACTGGTTTTAAAACAATAGACACATTTTTTCCTGCATCCGATCCGCTAATATTTACTGCTGTTACTGTCACAATAGGTGGATATTTATAATCAGAGAATGAATAGTCAAAAGATTTTTCTTCTCCAACAGTTACACTTGTACCGCTAACAACTTCTTTGTATCCACCAATAATCTTGGCGTCAGAAGTCTTGCCACTTTGTGGACCGCTTGCTATCGTATCAATGGTTATTGTTTTTCCAGTTGAAACAGTAATAGCATTATTAATTTCTGTTAATGCCTCAACAATTTTGTAGATATATGAAACATCAAGTGGTTGGCCTCGTTCGGGCAGCGGTGGAATATTTGGCATAGTTATTCTATTATACCACTAAGACAGCCTTGTCAGGCTGGATTATTGGGATCAACTTCCTGAGATGGAGACCAGTGTGATACTCTATTTTTGTCATCAGAAACAAATCTAAATCTAACCACATACTTAGTTGCTCCATCTATAAGATCTGGAAGATCTGCTGCTGGAATAGTTACTTTTTTTATTAATAAGTTTGGGTTTTCCATTATCCTACATCCATAGCAAATCTAAATTCAACATAACTTGTTTTGTTTGCTTGCTTGACAATTGTTTTAGCATTAGTATTTTTAATTACAGTGTACCCAGTCATTCCGTACAAAGGGTTTGACTCATTCTTATTTTCCAACCTTAGTGCATCATATGAAACATAAAAGTCTGGAGATATAATATCATTTTTCAATACTGATGTATATATTCTTACATTGTTTACAGAATTCCAAGAAAATCCAGGGGTGCTCTTGTGAAGTTCTTGCAACTGCCTTGTTATTACAATGTATCTATTATCTTCAAAGTCATAATTATCCAAAATAACTTCAAGCCTTGCCCACTCCCCAGAGCCAAATGTTGCAGACGAAGAAAAATCTATTAGAATTCTAACCTTGTCTGGAACTGTTGCAGGAACCTGGGCTGTTCCAGGAATTTTATTTATAACAGAAAAAGCAAGTTTAAGTTCATCAGTTGGTGCATTTTGAGTAAAATTAAATGATTCTCCACTTAAAGATATATATGATCCTGATGTTGGGTTGAGATGATTAACCCCATCAGAATTAACTACTGACAGTGTTGAATGATTTCCACGAACAACAATCATTCTATTTAAAAATCTACATCTTTCGTATCTTTCAACTCTTTTGACATTTGCAAATGCTCTGTTGTCTGCATTTGTTTTAAATACTGGATGCGTCACAGATATTTCATCTGTACCAAGATCATCAACTCCATTATCTCCTGCATCTAGTGGAGTAGATATTGTAGGAATTTCTGTTCCAGAACCAATAACCCACTCTTTAGAATCATCAAATGCAAATATTGTTCTGCTGTCATTTACAGATGCTGATGGATTTGATCCTGCAGAGTATAGACCTATCTCTGATATTTCATACCTTTCCTCTGTTGGTAGTTCTGCTGTTAGGACTACCTTGTTAACTCCGTTATCGTTTACATACCCTCTTGATATTACTGGAACTCTAAACATTTCCATATCAAGCGTTTTCTTAGCAGAATAATCAATGTCTGGCGAATTGGCCTGGAGTGGTGTTGGTCCGCAGCCAATGGCAATATATGAGGCGTACGCTGGTGCCTGACCAATTAGATACTTGCCTATTATCCCTTTACCAAATTCAGTTATCATTTTTACGCTCCACCATATATTGTATCATCAAATACACTTCCCTGTGTTAGAATTTGAACCTCTACCTGCTCACCTTTTGCAAGGTTTACAACATTAATAATAAGGTCTCCAGTCCCTGTCTCTATATAAACCGTTTCACCGTTCTTTCCAGTACCAACATTCGGTATCTTATCTGAATATTGAATTGGAAAGTTTTTAAAGTATGACTGAGTTGTATCTTGAAGTTTGAGAATATTCTCTGGGTTATACTGTAGGTATATAGTGCTTAAATTTTTAATTGGCTGATATAAAACATCTATCCCGTTGAGAAGATCGTGTCTAGATATATTTATTAGTTCGTGGCCACCGATATTTTCAAACACAAGATCAGTCATTGTGTCGACAGGAAGAGTGTTATCCTTTATAATAATTAGGTCGGGGCTTGCTATTTTTGTTGTTGCTGGCTGCGTTCCTGGGTTTGGGTTAGTGGGAGTATTTGGAACTGGATCAATACTTACATCTGGTAGTCCACTTCTTGTAGGATTTACACTACTCATTATGATACCTCGCTTAAATATACTGTCATATCTGGACCAGTAGATGTTTTTGAATAATCTATTGAGTATACTACATACTGCGTTTCTGGATCTCCAGTTTTATTAATTCCATTTTGAGAATAATCTATTGTAACAATATCTCCAAGTTGAACAATAGGCATAGCAAATATTTTTAACCCTATAGATTTTCTTGGCTTGCTTATTTTGTTTACTAGCCATGACATCAGTTCTGTAGCAGAATCTTCTGTCTGAATGTGCTGAGTATCTATAGAAAATTCTTTTAGTCCGTATGTCATCCTACTAACCTTAATATCTTTGTAGTCTTCTAATGCTTTTGTTGGTGACGATACTAAATTTTGTCCATTAAATGATGGGTTTGAGAAATCGCTATTCTTTGTAAAGAATTTATCTACTGTTAATTCTGACTTGTTTTCCTGTGTAAATGTTACACCTTGAATTCTAAGATAATTTCCAGAACCAGAATCTAGGCTTAGGGCTGTATCTGTTGCATTAAACACCATGAACTCTGCCCCATAAGATCCTGCCCTAAATCCAGAAACTGTGTACCCCTTTATTCTATTGAATGTTGGTGACATTTTTGCATAAAGCGCTGGGAAAGCCTTGTCGTATTTTACATTAAATGTTGCTGCCTCTCTCATGATTGTTCCAAACTCTTCAAAGTATATATTGTGGCTAGGGTTTTCGGAAGACCCAATACCACTTAAATATGTTCCTTGAATTACACCACTCATTGCATATTTTCTAAATGATTCATTTGTATCAATTCCATCTGCATCAAATATTGACTGAACTGGGGTGTCTATCTTTGTTCCTTGAATTTGTGAATAATTTTCTGATATGGCATACATATTTTCAAACATAATCCTTGAGGACCCTCTAACAAATAGTGCCATATTGTTATACACTGGAAGTGGTGATTCATCATCTACTGTTCTAATAAGTACTCCATTGATATACAAAAAGAATCTTCTTATTGTCCCAATATTTAAATACTCGACTGAAAGATCATAAACAGTAGGGTTCTTTTCATTTGCCATTCTGTATTGACCAGTAAAGTTTCCATCATCAACAATAATGTTTGCAAGGCCTTCCCAAAGTTTTACTGGTACTGCCTCTGTGGTTCCTGCTTTTTTCATTATCTTATAAAACATTACATTGTTCACATTAGATTTGTTTGATTTATTATCTATACTCTTTGATCCAAGAGCAGATATTTCAAAATAGTATCCATTGTTATTGCTTGGGTTTAGCATCAATCCAAGCCCACCAGATCCTCCAGATATTGTGATATTTTTGTCTGGGGTAGTTCCTGGAACAACATAGTATGTAGACGCTCCCACTGCTGACTGACCATCATTTCCAGTAGTAAGTTTTCCGATGATTCTCATTCTTGTTCCAAAATGCTTAAACTTACTATCAAGTGGCTTATAAACATATGATATAAAATCTGTTGGCTTTTCAGATGTTCTAAATGCTGGACCGTTCATCATAAGTGCAGAAGACTGTATGCTGCCTGCCTGTGTAACTCTTCTTGTATTTAGTTCTGTTTCTGTTCCCAAGTATGTCGACATAAAGTTTTTGATAATACCATTTCTTACGGTTGCCTGTGCAAGAGTGTTAGAAACTCCTGCTTCGCCTGTCTCAAGCGCTAAGTCTTTTGTAAGTGATCCAGGGGATGTAAGTGCTGTATCTGTAAATAAATATTTATTAGCATCCATAACACATCCACGAACATTTTGATTGTCATACCAAGTAGGATTGATTCCTGCATAGTGAGTTACTACGGGTGTTCCAAACTGTCCTCTTCCGTGTTTTGCTACCGCACCATTTTTTAACTTAAGAACTCCAGACACAGTTTCATATTCTGGCTCACAGTATATTCTTACACGGCCTGTAGGGTAAATCTTTCCATTAAATGGAACCGAACCAAAGTACTCATTGTAGTCGTCGGAATTTGATATCCAGACATTCCCAATGCCCCCAACATTATATTCAACTGCATCATATTTAATTACTTCTCCACCGCTATAAAAATATCCATTATATCTGGATATCCAGTATACGCCTTCTCCAAAATCTATTATATTATTTGTTATTACTCTATTAGATACAGACGGAACCTGATTGGATAAATCTGAATTAAGAGGTATTGCGCTAAGCATATAGGAAGACATGTTTCCAACTTCATTATTAATTGACTTTAAGTTTGTTGTGCCTGCAACTTCCCACAAAAGAACAGGCTTATATCTCCATGTCTTTTGGTTGTCAATCATACTTGCCTGCTTTATAGAGCCGTATGTTCTTTGTATATACTTTGGAGTATATGTGATTTTGCCTCCATTATAAACGATATTATCCTGAGAGACAAGATCAATTATGTTAGCCAACTTTGGCTTTGTTGTAGCATTTTCTATTGCACCAATGTGCTGCTGGTCTGATGATCCGTAAAATGTAAAAGTTGCAGGTCTTTCTTTGTTTGATGGTAGCATATAGTCTTTGCTCATTACAACAAAGTTGTTGTATTCATCAAAGAACATTGCGCTCTGTGTTGATATTGCTAAGCCTTGTAACACTTCTGCAACCGATACATTCGGCTGAATAAAGAAGTATGGAATAACTAGTTCTTTTTCATTTGCTACTCTTTTGAATGTGTAGTTGGCAAAACCTATAGAATCTAAGACCATGGAGACTGCAGAACTGAGAGATACGCTTGTCATTAATGTTTGTGGAGCATCTAATGAATCAAAGTAAAAAAATAGGTCCTTAAGTTCTAGGCTTACTTTCTTGTCCTTATCATTTGATTTAGGAAACCCAGAAGCATACATTGTTTTTATTGGAATATAATAGTCGTATCCAGAAACATCCGAGACAACATCATAAAATTTAATTTGAATATGTCTAGAAATATATTTTCTAATAATGCTCTTAGGATTATTTTCATTAAATGCTTCATCGTAGTCAAACAAATCAATGTTTCCAGTTGATGAGAGAAGTTGTCCTACAGGTAAACCGCTTTGACCAAGATCTGACAATGATTTCTTTACTGAAAAATCTGTTGTCTTGTCTGTTAAATTTACAGAAAGTCTTGGAGATAGTTCTATTAGGTCAAAAGGAGAAAGGTTTGTGTTCATACTATCAACAACCAATCTTAGACCTTGTATATTCTGAAATTCTCTATATGTGTTTTTACCATCTGTTGAGTTGACATAGTAGTCTGGGTCTGTTAAGTCTGTAACAAAGTTTGTTAGTCTTTCCACTGTCTCTTCTTGTAAATACCACCCATACGAAGGTTTAAATTTAGCGTACCCGCCTAGGCTATCTAGCCAAATATAAAACTCTCCAACCTCGTTATCGCTGGCAATTAGGTATGCATATCCATTAACTGATTTTTTAGGAAGAGGAATCTCTGAAGAATATCTTTCTGCATAAACAAATATCTCTTTATATTCGTTTGGTATTTTTAATCCGTAAGCAAGTTCTACATATCCATCAGATTTTATAACTCTACTTCCATCAGATCTAGTAGATGCTTCATTAAATGAAATAAGATCTATCCAGTTATTATTTTCTAAGTACTGAACTTTCCATTTTGTCGGTGTTTTTTGATTTACATATCCATAAAATGGATCGGATGTAAGGTTAAGATTAAGATCACCGACGCCTGTTTGCATTTTTATTACAACTCTATTTGCTGGCAAAGACTCCTTGTATACAACAAAAGGAACTGCATCGTCTATAACATAACGTGAACCTCGTTGGCTAGAAATACCATATTCTTTGTTATCAAAAAATACTCCATTTTTTACTGTCTGACTTGAATCGTTGTCAACAAATGTTGGAAGCACTCCGTACCTTACAGAGGAATCGGAATATGTATACTTATACTGGATCTCTTTTCTAAATGATGACCAATACTTAAACCCGTCATTTTTATCTGCCATATAAAATCTTGGCCTTTTTGCCATATTCTGGTTAGTATGGTGTATAAAGGACTTATCCATTACCCTGGCCTTATTGATCCCAGACCTTGGTCTAAACTGCTTAAAACAGTCTTCTAGGGAGTATAAGAGGGCATTTCTTTCACCCTTGGTCATCAATGCTGTGGGAAGTCCGCTGTCTTTAAATGTTCCGTCTATGATAACATCAGAATCAGTTGCCTCATAGTAAAATCTAGTTGCACTAAGTTTATCTTCTGGAACAAATGTGTTTGGAATAGATGAATAAACAGACTGTGAGTTATTTGGTCTGTATCTGTAATTACCAACAGTATCTATATTTCCTGGCAGGTTCATGTTCCACTCTGCAATAATCGCAGACTGTGTTTTAATTACTGGAGATGTCTCAAGGTGATTCTTGAGTTCTTCGTTTTCAAACATTATACCTCTTCCAAGGTTACATCAACATTCCAAAGGTCCATCATATTTCCACGCTTTGAAACTGTATATTTAAAGTCTGAGAAGAAAACTTCAATTAATTGATTGTATTGTGGAAGGTGTCCGTATGCCTTGTTATCTGATCCAAAGTTTGTATATTTGTCATATGACAAGAACATCCAAAACGACCCCTGATGGTTTTCATACCAATCTAAAAGTTCTGCTCCGCCTGCTCCGCCATCTGTTGTATACTGCTGATTCTGGATTGTAACATTTGGAAGTTGTGAAAATGAGCCGTCTGATCCTGCTTCTCTTAACCCTTCATCTATTAATGATGTTTTTCCAGAAGACCCAAAAGATGGTCTTAATCCATGAGATCTTGATGGTAGATTTTCCCAAGATAAAGATATGCTTAATTTGTCTGCAATGTGATATGATCTCATTCTGCCATTAATCATTCTTTCACGCTTTTCAATTCTTGTTGGTTTAAAATCTATTGCTGATCTATTGTCATCTGATAATATTAAAAATTGATTAAGTAAATCGTCTCCAGTAGCAAGTCCAGGATCTGCTCCTATTTCAATACCTGTTGGTATATAAATTTTTTCTTTAGGTGTTGTGGTGCTTAACGGGTCTTCTACTAGTGTTCCAGAGTTCTCAGACCATAAGACTCCTTGTGGTCTTTGGTATTTTTGTCTACCTCGCATGTATGCGTATGAGTTTGGCATTAGTATCTATTCCCCGTAATTCTTTGTGAGTCTACCTGTCTTATTTGTCTCATTACTGCTCTTGCAATTTCATCTGCATTAGCATCTGATTGCACGGCAACATTAACACTATAATTATACACTGAATCTCCTGATAATGCAGCGCCATTATTTATTGCCTTCATCTTGTCAATTCCATAAGACTGAACTGCATACTTACTCATAACAAATTCTCCAGGTGTCAACATTGCTGGCACAGTATCTGAACCACTTGCAAAACCACCCATAGCAAACTTCATAGGGTTAACAATTCCACCTGATGAAAGCATTTGCATTGCGTCACGGCCTCCACCGCCACCGCCACCGCCACCGCCAGTACTTGTTCCAGGATTTTGCTTTGCAACAACTGCATCATATTTTTCTTTTGCTGTGGCAAATCTATTTTTTGCATTAGTTAGTGCTATGTGGAGTCCTTGGAATAGCGAACTCTTTCCTTGATCTACGGCAGCGTCCCAAGCAGACTGTGCTGCTATCATTGCTGCTTCTGCTGCATCATATTCTTGTGCTGCTGCTTCAAGTTCTTGAAGGTTTTTTTCATCTTCTTCTGTAGTGCCTGGTTGCTGATATGAACCTGGGTCTTGATCGCCTGTAAGGTTAATTGTCCTTACATAGTTTATTGTATCAATAATCTGTTTTGTTGTAACGCTTTTTGGTAGAGATTCAATAATGTCAAGAATCTCTAGCCATGAATTTGCCATCGCTTCAGTTTCGTTTGCTCCTGCTGCAAGGGCAAGTGCTATAGATGCCATAAGTTTATCTACATCCAGAGTCTTTTCAGCAAGTTCCTTCCAGTCTTCAAGTGTCCATCCAGTAAAGTCATCTACTTCTTCAACGCTATCTACAATTGCTTGAAGTTTTGCTTCTTGTAGTGCAAGCGTTGCATCTTGTAAAGCAAGATCATTTACAATTGATGTTTGTGCAACTGCTGCTGCTTGTGCTTTATCTACAATTGCTTGCTGTGAATCTATCTGAGCCTTTAGGCTCTTTTCGGCAGCCTCAATTTCATTTGTTCTTAGTTCTTCATTCTTTGCAATTGACTCTGTAAGTGTTTCAATATCTGCAAGAATCTTTTTTCTCTCTGGAGATGTTTCAAGTTTATAAATGTCTTGTTGAATTTGATATTGCTCTTCTGAAATTTCTTTTCTGGTCAATCCGCTTTCTTCACCCTTAAGAGAATCTAATTCATTCTTTCTTGATAGGTCAAGGGCTTCAAATTGTCCTTCACCGTATTGGGCTGCATTGGCTGCTCGCATTTCTTGTGCAGCACGGGCTGCTGCTGAAAGGTCTCCAGATGTTAGCGCATCAGCCAAACCTAATTGCATTTGTTGTTCAGCAGTGATTGCTTCTTGAACCTTTTGTATTTCTTGCAAAGCAGTTACTTGCTTATCATATTTCTCATTAATTGATTCTGCTTGCTTATCCATGATAGTTAAATCATTAGAAAGCATTGTCGTTCTTTCTTGCTTTGCCTTAATCTGCTTTTCAAACTTATCGTTAAGGGTTTTATTCAGAGTCTCTATGCTCTTTTGCTGTCCCTTGATTATTTCGTCATACTTTTTATTAATACCGTCAAGTGTCTTTGACAGTCCATCCTGCAATCTTGACAATGCTTCTTGAGCAACTGTTACTGCTGCTTGAGCAGCGTTTGCTGCTGCTGAGGCTACAGCAGATCTTTGTGCTAGTGCTGCTCTTTCCTTTTGAACTCCAGAAAGAGTTTTTCCAACAATTGTAGGATCGTCGGCTACGACACCCTTCTTTGTTATTGCATTGTTATAACCAGTCTCTCCAGCATTAGTTGTAACTCCAGTTCTTTGATTAGTTACTTGAACTTTTCTTAATTCTCCAACTGTCATATTACTGTATGCTAGTTTTCTTGCTGCCATTATTTCTTGTGCTGCTTCGTATCCTGCTTGAACTCTTCCAGCAGTATTTTTTTGAACATACTCTAAGGCAATTTTTATGCTTGAATTTTCTTTAATTGCATTTAGTCCAGCAACTATTTCATTAAGTCTATCTCGTGCACCTGCTGCTCCAGACTCATAGTCCTGCATTGCTGCAATAGCGCCGTCTAACTGATCTGGGTTTGTTAACAAATCCTTCATTGCTCCAGGAGAAAGGTTTATACCTTGTGCTTTCATTTTAGTAAAGAATTCTTGAACCTTTGGAGCCATCTTTATATTTGCTGATTCCTGAATTGCATTTTTTCCTGAGTTGATAAGCCCATTAATTTTTTCTCTAATAGTTGTTTGTTTTGCCAAGATAGCATTTGCTGTTAATTCTGCATTTGTTAACTTGCCAGCAGCAATGATCTGAACAGCAGCCTCATCTGAAAGTATTCGCTGAATTGATCCTTGATCATATCCCAAACTAACAAGTTTTCTTTGAACCTTCTCTTGATCATTAAAGTTTCTTAGGGTAATTGCTTGAGCCTCGTTAAACTCTCCAATAATAGCCTTATCGTATCCACGCTTCATCTGATTTCCAAGATCAGTTAAAACAACATCTCCAGCCTTATATTTTTGTTGTTTGTTTACATAGACAGTCTTTCCCTTTTTGTCTTTTACTATGTTGCCTTCTTTATCTCTCTTTGCAACTTTCTCTGTGTACTTCTGTGTACCGCTTTTTGTTGCGGTAAATGCAAATTTCTTTAGATCTGCTGTATCAAGCCCCTTTAGATATTCAATAAATTCTTCATTGACGCCCTTTGCCCTTAACTGCTGAGAAATACCCACAAATCTATCTTTTACTGATTTAGAACCAGAGTTTAGTAGTGCTAGGTTAAGTTCCTTAACTCCCTTTGCAGCATCAATAGCAGCGTTACGAACATTACGAAGACGCTTAAGAAGGTCGTCGTATGTTGTATCTCTTTCTTTCTTTGGTCCTGGACCTGCTGGCGGATCTTCCGATCCTGGTCCACCTGGCTTATTATAAAAATCAGTTGTAGCGTTTGCTGATCTTGTTTTTACATCCAGAATTTCTGTTTTATATGTCATTACGTATGTATTGTATTTTGCAGTCCAGGATGCATCATCTGGGTTGTAACTTGCTCCAGTTTCTTCAAACATTTTTAATCTTGCTTTTTCTTCAGCCAGGGCTTGTGCTGTAGCAGGGTCAATTGATGCGTAGGATGTGTAATATTGTACATATCTTTGAATAATTTGTGCCTGTTCTCCTGGTTCTGCATTTTTAAACCATTCCGATTCCATCATTTTCTGAACCTGTGGAGAATTCATCTTAATGCCTTCTAAATAATTTGTAATAAAATTAACATTAATATCTTCTGGCTTCCATTTAGCGATTGCATCAAGTCTTTCTTGCAAAAGGTCTAGCCCAGGTATTCCGATGCTTGTAAGAACTACTTCTATATTTATTTCTTCATTATTTATTGCCTGAAGTGCTGCTATTGTTTTTGCAGTTGCTTCAAATTCTTCTGGATTTTTTCTTACAATATCTATAATAAATGCTTTACCCGCATCTTTGTCTGTAAAGTTTGAAAATAGATCCATCATTGCAAATAATTTTGGTGCGCCGAACTTCTTGATTCCAAGGTTAATGACTGCATCAAGTTCTGGAAGACTGCCAGCAAATGTGTCAAGCATTGCATTTGCTTGTTCTGGAGAAATAATCTTATTTCCAACCATCATTTCCATTTTATACTGGAAAGTTTGTGCGGTTTTTGAGTCAGTAAATCCGCTTCCATAATCTCCAAATTTGTCTGATCTATCTAGGAAGGTCTGGGCTGCGGTTGCAGATGAAGTGTTTGCGTATGTATCAGTTACTTTACCTCTTGATGCATCAAAGGCTCCAGACTCTCTATAACTTATCCAGCCTCCAGAATGTATATTATCTCTAAAGTTTTGTTCTGCTTTTGCTATTTGGTATGCAACCTCATTATTCATCCTTGCAGCGTCTATTACATTTTGTTTTCCCAGCGCTTTTATTTTTTCTTGAATCTCTAATTTTTTCTGTGCATTTGTGGTAGATGCCAACTCAACTTCAAGTTTTGCTTTTTCATCTTCATATATTCTTTGAATTGCATCTGCTTGTGCTTGTGCCAGAGCAACGACATTTGAGTCCATTGCTACTAATGTTGCTGCTTCTGTTCCAGAAACGCCGTCATAGCCAACATCCCAACCTTGAGTGCCACCATCAGTATCTGGGTTAAACTTGTCTGCATATTTTGAAGACTCATAGGCACTCTCTCTTATAAGGCTTAATCTTGCTTCTACTGGATCTTTTATAAGATCTTCTCCACCTGGACCAATTAGGCTTAGAATATTTGCTTTTATGTTTAGCCCAAGTGTAGTATTTTTTAAGTTAACTCCTATTTGTTCTGCAACACTATGTGCTTCTTCAGCACTCATTAGCCCATCTGAAACATAAAAAGATAGTTGCCTTGCAAAATCTTGTGCAGCAATCTTGTTTCCATTTTTTGTTATGTTTTCCTTAAGCGCTTTTTGCATTGTTTTGCCTACATCTTGCTTTAAGAACTTGTTACCAAAACTACGACCTTCTCTACCAACTGTATTATAGTCTTGGAATAATGTCTTATTTTTTCTAGCCATAAGTTCGCTAGATCCAACCTTGCCAACTGCCTTTCCAACTTCTATCATCTTTGCAGTAGTTGCTCTTGTACTTTCAACAAACTTGGCTGCTTTCTTTGCAGCCTCAGACATGTGCTTATTGAATAAATAAACGCTTGCTCCAACTGCTACGACACCTGCAGCCACCCAGCCTGCTGGTCCCATTCCTGCAAGCATAGGGGCAAATTGTGCAATTGTTGTCATTGCTCCAAGTGCTGCAGTTACTTGTGGAGGTGCTCCGACCATTCCTGCAACCATTGTTGCTGTACCTAATGCTCCCGTTGCTTTACCAGAATACTTTGCAACCTTTTCTCTACGAAGGCCTCTTGCCTTTTGTTTAAGTTGTTTTTTATTCATTGTGGTTGGCTCTTTAGTTTCTGGATCAAGAAGTATATGACCATCACCATCCTGTGTAAATCCTGGATTATCTGCAGTTCCATCTCCATAGGCTTCAAGAAGTGCCTGATCTTTATCTATATAGGTTGAAGGAATATTTCCATTTGTTTGAGAGGTTGCTTGCTCTGCAGCAAGATTTTGCTTAACCAAGTTGTTATTAAGTTTTTCTCTTAAGAACTGCTCTTCTTTTTGTAGGTCTGTTAATTCTTCTTGTGAAATGGCACTATCAAGTGTAGAAGACTGTAGGTCAGATGTTGTCTTAGCAATTGAATCATTTAGGTTTGCTGTTGTTATTACACTGTCTAAGTTTTCTGATTGAGGATCTAATACATCCCCCGTTAAATCTGCAAGTTCGTCTGTATTTTCTGCAACTATAGTAGTAGACTTTACTGTATCATCTGTACCTTCAACAATTCTTTTTAAGCCATCTCCTTGTTCCACTGTTCCATTAGCAATAACTTCTTCAGCCTTCTTAACTTTTGCTGGAGCCTTTACTGGATCTTGAATAGTTCCTGGTTGGGCTGCGCCAATACCTTGCTCTGCTAATTCTTGTCTTATTCTTGCGTACTCTAGTTCTGCAGCATTAGCCTTTTCTTTAGCAGCAAGAACCTGTTCATCAGTAATTGTGGTTGGAGAGTTAGACTTCTTTTGCTTTAATTGCTCTGCTTCAAGGGCATGTGCACGGGCTCTAGTGATTGCTGCTTCATTTTCAGCCTTGTCTGCTTCTTCACGAGCCTTTTGAATATTTACAGTATTACCCTTAACAGTAACTCTTGATCTGCTCTCATCTTTTATTTGCTGAACTACCTGTGTTTGTGCAGTGACGGCTTCTTCTGTTTTAACTGCTAATGCATCAGTTGCAGTTGCAACTCTTTTTGATGAAGAAACAGTTAGTTGTGCAGTTTGAGATGGTGCTTCAGTTCCTGGCATTGCATCTGCAACCTGACGAACTGCACCACGCTTTCTTCTGTTTCTATCTATTGATTTAAGGACTTGTCTTTCATCCCGAAATTCTGGTGTATCAAGATCCGAATAGAATGCTGCATTGTCAAGATCCATCTTGTCAACTCTTGCTTGTGTCTCTGCTGCTGTGCGTCGTCTTTCTGGTACAGCAGAAGAACCAAGTTGTGCACCCTGAGAAGCAACTGAAGCCTCTCCCTCTTGCAAGCCAATGACGACTCCTTCTGCAATATCTTTACCAACTTCAATTCCATCTGTAGAAGGTGATTGTGTTTTTGCACCCTTTTTTACACCTCTTGTTGCTGCTTTGCCAATCTTTTCACCTTCTGCTTCAGCATCTGCTTCTGCTTCTGGAGTAGCCACAACGAGAGGGGCTGCTTCGTCTACTTCTATAAAATTACCTACTCCGCCCTCAACTCTTCTTTCTGTACCTCCTGCCTGGAATGTTGCTCTATCTCCATATTTTGGTTTTGCTGCTGTATAGGCGTCTCCCTTAGAGTTTGTTTCACCTCTAGCAATCACATCCGCGTTGGCGATGTCTCGTTGTTCTTTATTCATGCTTACTCTTACTGCAGTAACTGTTTGTCTTGCTACTTCAAAAACCTGACCAAGTTCAGTGTCTAGCCCAGCAACCTCAGAGCGAACTTTTTGCTCTATGCCTTTAAATACTGTGTCAGTAAACGCTGCTCCTGGATTATCCTGCTTCCACTGTCTAACTGCTCGCAAAAGTTTATCATCGTATACTTGTAGTGCTCCAGATAATTGCTCAAAGTTTCCCCCACCAATTTCAATTGACTTTTTCCATTTGTCAATACCAGTCTCTTCAAAACTTTCTAAGAAAGCATCAATTGTCGAAACAGTTCTGCCCTGACCTTTAAAGTTTGTGATCTCTGGTGATTCATCATTCATAGCCTTGTTTACTTGACCTTGAAGTTCATATCCAAATCCAGAGACTGGGCTTGCTTTTGGCATTTCAACATTTGTGCCATGTGTTTCGTTATATGTCTGAATTGCTCTTTGAAGATTTAAAAGTTCTGATTGAGTTTTTTCATTTGTTACAACTATAGTTCTAGATAACTGATCAATCGGCATTGAGGTAGACGTTTCCACATGGGAAAATTGTTGACTCTCTTGTTGTTTTGCTCTAGGATTATAGAATTGATGAAGGCTAGCATCTGGCCCTGCAGTTCCTACCTTTTTTGGAGCATTTGCTGCTCCAGTAGCAGTTAATTGTCTTCCTCTTTCTTCTGCAGCATCGGCTGCTGCCTCAATTACTCTCTTTACATTAGTAACCAGAGATGCTCTTAACTGCTCTAAAGCCTCTTCGCTAGTATCAGTAACTACTCTGCCAGTTGATCTTGCGTATGCCACAAGTTTTTCTGCGGTAGTATTGTTAATAAACTCAAACTGCTTTCCAATTTCATCCGCAACTGCTGCTGGGTCAGATGAACGACCACGCATCTGACTAATAAATGTTTGCTGGTCAGAAGTAACAATTCTTCCAGTTCCGCCATTGTATCTTTTTACTGCATTATTTTGTAGTGCTGCAACTAATTCTGGATTTTTCTTTACTGTATCTTTTGTAAGAACTACTTCTCCAGGAGTAAGCATTGCAGGGACTGTATCTTTGTCTCCTCTTCCAGGAACAACTCCTCCCTGTGCAAACCCCATTGGAGGTTTTGGAAGTCCTGATACTGCGCCTGCTGGTCCTGGAACTGCATTAAACAATCCTGGTGATGATGCTGCAAGTGCTCTTGCTTGGCTTGCTGCATTTGAATATGCAAGTGCTAATGCGTCTACTGAAGATTTTTCAACATTAAAAGTAGATATAAGTTGTGAGTGTGATGTGTGTAGTGCATTTGTTTGTGCAAGGGCTTCTGTTTGCTGTTGTGTTAAATAGTCAAACCCTCCACCAAGAACTTGATTTTGTCCGTTAAGTTTAGCAATTCCATTACGTAATAGTGCAAATAATTTAATACCATTTGCAACGCCATTCATTAAAATACCAAATGTCATCAATAGTATTGGGGCAAGACCTCCAACAACGCCAATAACAATTGCTATGGTCTTTTTTGTTCCATCACTTAGACTGTTAAATTTTGCTAAAACTTTTCCAACAAATTCTACAACTGGTGTCGCTGCTTGTAAGAATGCTTTTCCTACTGGAACTAATTCATTTTTCAATTGCTCAATAGATTTTTTAAATTTAACTCCAGTGGCATCTTCTACTTTTCCAAGTTCTCTTTCAGATAAGATTGCTAACTCTTGTACAGACTTTCCTGCTAACTCAAATGCACGAGAAGCCTGAGATCCATCTTTTGTTACATTCTGAAACAGTGTTGAAAGTCGAGCAAACTGGAATTTACCAAACATTTGCTCAATTGCTCTTGCTCGGTTTAGAGGATCTAAAGTATCTAGAGCCTGGGCAAAACCAATAATAGTTCCTTTAAGGTTTCCAGCATTGGCTTCAACAATTCCCTTAATGTTTATACCCAGGTCTGCTAGAAAAGCGCTTGCTTTTGCTGATGGATTAATCATAGAAGCAAGACCAGACTTAAGTGCGTTAGCACCTTCTGATGCGTTAATTCCGCCTTCCTTCATTGCAGTCATAAAGAATGCAAGATCTTCTACAGATCCACCAAGTTGCTTCACAACTGGTCCAGCCTTTGGAATAGCAATTGTTAAATCTTCAATAGAAAGTACAGTTTGGTTTTCTACTGCGTTAAGAAAGTTAATTTTTTCTGCAAGTTGTTCTGAAGATATTCCAAAAGCGTTTTGTAAAGAAATCGTGGTTTCAAGTGCTTGCTGTTGTTCTACTTGTCCCAGAACGGCTAATCGTGTTGCTTGAATTACTTGAGCCTCAAGAGCATTTCCGCTAAGACCCATTGCTGCAGCAGATGCTGCCATTTCAATAGTATCTTTTACAGCAATGCCATATTTTGTAAATTCTTTGCCTAGTAATTTAATCTTTTCAACGGCTTCATTAGTGTCAGCCATAGATGTATTCATATCTCCATAAACTCTAGAGAATTTTATAACAGCCTGTTCCATTTCCATAAACACCTTGGCTGCTGTTGATCCAAGAATTGAAAGTGGTATTGTTAGACCAACCATCAACTGACGACCAGCCCACTGAGTATTCTTACCAAAGTTTAGAAGTTGTGTTGAGCCTTGTTTTAGTAGTTGATTTAAGAACTGCTGTCTTTGTGCAGCCATTTGTGTTCTTGTTGCGTAGTCAGCATACTGACCATTGACCATCCTAAGATGCTTTGGAACTACCTGCAAAGTTTTAACAAAATTGCCTGAAGCATCTGACAACTGTATGTATTGAGCCTGAAGAGATTTTACTCTATCTTTACGAGCACGATTAATAATTTCACGCTCTTGGGCAAACATTCCTTTGAAAACTTTAGTGTTTGCTGTCGCTGCAGCAGCAGTATACCTAAAGTACTCTCGCATTGAGAGTTGATTTTTTTCAAGAGCAGAAGTAAAAGAGGATGTGCTTGTTGCGATATCTTTTTGAGTTGCAACAAATTTTCCAGTGGCATTGATTGCCTGCATGAGTTGGTCATTTAGACCCTTTTGGGCATTGGCAGCAGCGACATTGCCCTGAGTTAGTGATTGATTAAAACGGCTTAAACCCGCCTGTAACTGACGTAAACTTGCAAGTGCTTGACCAGTATCAAAATTGATACTTATATTTGCATTTACGTCAGACAATTCATTGCACCCTCTTTACTGTTTTATTTTAGTGCGCTCATCAATGCTGCTGGATCTGAAAGTTGAATTCCAGATGCTGCATCAATAATTTTGTACACTGTAGGAAGGTCTAGATTTTCCTCCAGTTTTTCTCGATCTTCTGATAGGTCTGGAACATACTGCTTAAATGCAATCTGAACACAATCTAACAATACGTCCATAGACTTTTCGTTATCATCTGCTACATCAGCCAAGCCTGTAAACGCCTTCATAAAAGGTTTTAGCAATGAGATTTTTAGTGGCTTTGCTTCAAACTTTGTACCATCAATTAGTGATAGTTCAACTTTTTCAATCTTTTCTGACATGTACTTCCTCCAATGTGAATTAATTAATTATACCATAGCCAAGCGTATTTTTTAGCCTATTCTTTCGTAATCCATCCCCATGCCGATTCCAAAACCAGCCTTTTGAGCATTGATTCCTTGATATGCTAAAATGTCATTTGCGTCAGTTGCCTTTCCACCTGAGAAGACTCTTGCCTTCATTTCTTCCCAAGCGTTCTTTTCATTTTTATTCTTATCTAAATCTACACCCTGCATTGCTGCTAAGAACTTCTTTTCTTGATAGTCTAAGTCTCTTGCACTTGATAGAGTTATAATTAACTCTGGCATAGATAAAGAATTTTCTAGTTCTGCATAGTCTTTCCATATGCCTAGCAGGAAAACCTCAGATTCTAGTTTTGCAAGATCTAAATCATCCCAACTTGATCCGCTATCTACTGCTTGTTTTTTTACTTCTTCTTCTGAGTCTTTGTTTATTTTAACTCCCGCTGCAATTTCAAGAATACTGTAGATTATGTCTAGATTAATATATTCTTCAAAAACCTCCTGAGAAACTGCAATCTCTGGCTTATACTGTTCCATACAGGTCCTAGCGCAAACGGATAAAGCAGATATGGCCTCTAGGTCTCCATTTGCTATTTTAACATTTTCAAACTCAAGCATAAACTTTCTAAGATATTTTATTTTTAATGGAGATAACTCTATTTCTGTATTATCCATTAATGATATTATTTTTGTTTTATATACTTCTGTAGCCATATTACAAGTATACCAAAACAAAACAGAAAAGCCCAGACTTTTTACGGTCTGGGCAAGTCTGCAATATATTAAGTTATATTATGCGCCTGCTGGGATTACACGATCAACGATCTTTCCGTATGACGCTGAGTCATTTGGAAGAAGGCGGAATGAAACTTCAAACATTGTTGCTTCATCACGCTTTGCTGATACTGAAACATTCTCAATTGAGAGTGCACGGTATGCAACGTAGATACGTTCAATAGATGAACCTGCTTCGCAGTCACCTGTTCCTGGACCAACTGCAACTAGACCACGCTCAACTGGACATTCTCCAATGTCACCTGCTGAAAGATTTAGTGCTGATGAACCTGCTCCAGCAGCATTGTATGCTGTTAGATCTGCATCCTTGCCTGCAATAGCAAACAATAGATTTTCGAGAGTTGACTCTGCGAATGTAGTATTCAAGTTAACTTGCATGCCTTGCTTAAACAACTTAGCAACGTCAAGAACCTGATCGACTGCAACCTCACCAAAATCTGGTTGGAATTGAAGTTCCAAACCATTCATGGTGTAACCAACATTGCGGAATGAAGCGTCATCTGTTAGAGAATCTCTAAATGATGTCGCTGCTTCGTATGCTGGAAGGTCTGCGTCTGTTAGCGTACCGTCTTCATATGTGAAGAGAGCCGCTGCGCCAACGATGATGTTAGCGTTCGAACCACGGGTATATGCCATGTATTTCACCTCTTTTTTCTTTTTTGGAATTAAGGGGCTTGTTTCCTCAATCTAAGTATAACAGCCTTTTTAGATATTTGATAAAGCGCTATCTTGGTGGTAGTCAAAATCAATGATGATCTTGTTTCCTCCGTAGGTCCTTGCTGTGCCAAAATCAATTATGTCTGCGACTTCCTCAAGTTGATAGACCTTAAATCTATGAAATCTAAATTTTGGGGTGTGGCCAGCGATTGTTTTACCCTGCATCCAGGAGTTTATCTCTTCTGCTGTTTCGTCCTCTCGGTCCATCAACCTAAGTACCGTCTCTGTAGTTGCTATCATTTTGTCAGTGACTCCCTCTTGAGTTGCGTAAAAATAGTATAATAACTGTTCGCATTTTATGTGGGGAAATGGTGTCCTTCTCATTCTTATTAGTCTGTCAAATGTGCATTTTAAACCTTGGTATGGTAGATTTTCTCCATTGACTACAATCCATGTCTGTGTTAAATCTTCTATTGTGTTTGGTGATGGTGGAAAAAAGGGAACACCAATCTTTAAATCTGCTAGTTTTTCTTGAAGGTATTTATTAATCCAAAGCATTGGGGTGTTTATTAAAAGTTCTTCCCCTAGAGTTATTTGCTCTTCATTTGTATATATTGTCATTATCTAATTACCCCCGCATTTGCTACCCATCTATAGCCAGTAGATATTCCTGCTGATCTTCCAGCACGACTTCCTTTTGGCAAATTCTTTTTGTATGATGTTGGATTTTCAAAATATTGAGCAAGTCCGCTTGACTTTAAAAATGCCTGTGTAAAGTATCTTCCAAAGAATGTATCAAATGCTTTTTCAAATCCATCTTGAGTTTGTCCTCCTGGGTTTGAAACAACGACTGGTTTCTTTGTAAAAACCATCTCTCCATTAATATCAAATGCAAGTGCTTGTGCATTTTTAGGTGCTATTACGACTGGCCTGCTTTCTTCCATTATTCTTGCTTTATTAACAAATGGTTCCGTCCCGCCTTCTTGAACTGTTCTCGATTGTCTAAATACAGATATAAATGAAAGTCCAATATTACTAACTGTATAGTTTATGTCAAATAGTCTTGCTGATGGTGATCCTACTTTGTACCATTCGTATACATGGTGTAGTGTTTCTGGAGATACACGAGCATTTGTGTCTATAAAATTTGATGCTATTTGCACAACTTCTGGACCAATGTTTTCAAAAAAATCCTTTTTGCCCATCTGTACTCCGTCTACAAAACCAGTAGAGTAGTTTATAACATTGTTCATTTTCTTGTTAAATGACTTTGAGTCAAACCTTAAAGTTATCAAATGTCTACCGCCTGATTTTCAGACCTACGAATAAGAAGGTTGTAGTATTCAACCCCACCAAATGGACCAACAAATGGTTCTTGTGTTGCTATTTCAAATATTGTAGACTTGCCTGATCTTGGTCCAGATGTTTCTACATAAATTTCATTACAATTCTTATCTCTTATATTCGTTAAAATAATGTTGGTCATCGCATTGTTTGAATCAAGACTAGAAACTCTAATGTCTGTCTTGCATCTTCCAATCAAAATACTTTTCTGTGTGATATTTACATTAGGAACAACTTCTTCTTTTGTTGCAGATCCAGCGGAGTTAAAGTTGGCTGCTATTGTTCTATCGTGTATCCAGGACTTCTTTACATTTCCGTATGGGCCTTGCTCAACTATTGGGTAGTAAACATCTGCCTGCATTGGAAAAATATAGTCTGGTTGCTCGCATATCATCAAATTATCCCTGGCTTAACAATGGTCTTAACATATTTCTGAAGTATCTTATCTACCAAAAAATTACCAGTGCCACTAAGCATAGTTTTGTCAAACTGAATTCTGAATTGATCTGTGTTGTAAGCAGTTACATATCTCTTGTAATAGTCTAATTTTCCACATTTAAGATCTTCTATAAGCAATTTTGTTGCATATTCTATGTCTGCTGGAACAGTTAAATATCCATAATCTACCAAGAAAGTGTAATCATAGTTTACTGGAAAAGATGTTCCGACAGCGCCATAATCAGCAATATCTCCTCTTCCAATCACAAGGTTTGGCCCTGTAGACTCGTATCTGTTAAATTCTCCTGCTTGAACTTTTTGTATTGCAGTTCTATCTGGAGTTATACAATATTCAGATATGTTTAAATCTGGTGTTAATCTATCATAAACTAAGACATTGTTTTCGTAAACTTTAAATATTCTATAAACTTTTTCCCATAGTGGAAAATAGTCTGAGCCATTTCCAGTTCCAAGCACTGTAACCTTTTTGTTATAAAATCCTTCTGGAACAAATGTGTCTATCATTGATCTTGCCACTAATTCTAATGTTGTGTATTCAGCAATTTCAGATGCCGTAGTTCCCATGGTATTTGGGTCAACGTATGGTCTTATTAGTTCGTAATATTCTTCGTGAATTAATTCTTCACTCTCTTCATTTGTAAAAATCTCAACTCTATAGTTGTTATCGTATCTTCCAGGAAGTTGTATATTTATATTATCTCCTGTAGACGATTCTAAAAATTCTAAAACCTGTACTGAAAGGTCCGCCATATCTGTTACTCTTGCATAGATGTCTGCATCGTTGTATCCAGAAGGAACAACAAAGTTTACTATGATGTCATCATATGGCGGAACTCTCAATATCTCCATTTTTACTTACCAAATTCCCTGGCAACTTCTTCTGGAGTTGCTGTACGGATGTGAGAACGAGTAAGCCACTTTTCAGCATCATCTTTGTCAACAATGTTATAGCCACGATAGACCTTTCCTACCTCTGACCAAGTTACGTTTTTTGTTGAGTAAAGTGCTACTGTTTCTTTCTTTGGTGCAGACTTTGCGCTCTTCTTTCTTTCAGGTGCCTTTGGTGCAGTTGTTGCTCCGATTACACCTTCTGCAACTGATCCAAGTGCCTGAACTTCTTCAGGTGCTTCGTATGCAGGTGCTTCGACAACTGCCTCAGCAGCCTCCTCTACAACTGGAGTTTCCTCAACATGCTCAACCGCTGGGGCTTCTACAACAGGCTCTTCTGCAACTGGTGCTTCAAAAACTGGTGCTTCGTGTGTTGTTTCTTCTACAATTGGATTTTCATTAATGTTTTCCATAATTCCTCCTTGTTAGTATTATATCATTATAAGTAATAAGGGGAGCAGGAGAACTAACTCCTACTCCCCCTAAAATGTACTGTTTACAGATTACTCTGCTGCAGCGTCAGCGAATGCAATTGCATCCTGCTCTTCCCATTGAATACCGAAGCGAACGAAGACTGTATATTCTACAGTGTCCTTCTTTGGCTTGTACTCACGGTTTACTGTGATGTCACGCTGGAATCCCCATACACGGTTCTGTGGGAATGTCAAGTCGACATATCCTGCAGGGTAGTAAGGAACTTCCTGAACATCAATTCCGAGAACACGAGTTGTACGTGCTCCACCGAATGTTTGTCCTGCTCCATCAAGATATGCTTGACGGTTTGCAGCAGTACCTGCTGGACGATTAGCAAATGCTTCTGCTACTGCGTCTGCAAGTGTACCGTTGTTTTTGATGATTCCTTGGAATGCATCTGTACCAGCATAGAACTTCAAGTTAGACTTGATAGCACGATACTTACGTGGCATTGCTAGAATGATCTTCTGCATTGCGTCTGTTGACCAAGTGTCATTAGCAACTGTTACAACTGCTTCATGAGCATCTCCATCAGTCTTGACCTTATTTACGAAACCTTCCATGATTGAAAGGAAGTTTCCTGTTGCGCCATCTCCGTTGATTGCAAGGTCTTCGATATCATTACCGAAAGCATTTGTCATTAAACGGACAATGTGATCTTCTAGTGCTGCACCTTCGATGTTATCTTCTAGTGCTTCTGCAGATACTTCCCAGTCAAGACGAATCTTCTTTGTAGTCAATTCAACCTTTGAGAATGTTGCACCTGCGTTTGTGTAGTCGCCAACTGCTTGCGCTGCTGCACGAATTACACGCTCTCCGACGTTTACCTTTTCGAGTTCCATTGTGTTGGCTCTCATAGTAACGCGACGGCCATCTTGGGCGAGAATGGTAGCATCCCACACGTAGTCAATAAAACGACGTGCTTGCTCTGGGCGTAGGATACCTGATCCAGCCTCACCTGAAGGGTTAACTGCATTTGGTCCAGATGTTACTCCTGATAGTGCTGTTGGGATATTACCCAAGACACCACCATCGGTGTAATTACCTGGTACGTTTGAACCTGCTTCAGATCCAGATGCGAATGCACCTTGTCCCTGATACAAACCTGGTGTTGTTCCACCTAGTTCACCTGATGTTCCAGGCTGGTTCTTTTCTATATTTTGTTCCGACATATTGTCACCTCCTAGTGAATTTACTTATTTATTTTTAATTGAATAAGTCGGCTGTTTTGAGGAAACTACCGCCCCATAGGGATTTTTCAACCGTTTCAGGCTGATTCTGTACTATCTCGCCGAGATCGCCAGACTTTCGGAAAGCAGTGTCTTGCTCTACAAGTTCCACACGCTTACCAAATTCATTGAATTCACTTGACACTGCTGCAATATCTTTTGCAACCGCTTCAAATGATGTTTTTGCTGCTTCAACATCAACCTTTGTAGACTTAAGCATTTCTACTTCTGCCTGCAATGACTTTACTGTTAAAACTAGATCGCTAAAGGCTGATTCTAGAGTATTTTTGATTTCTGCAATTGAATCAACTGCTTCGTCTGATTTAGATACTTCTGTAACCTCTGCTTCTGCAACAACCTCTACGGCTTCATTAGCCACGGGGGTTTCTTCTGCTACAACGACTTCATCAGACTTTGCAACTTCTACTGCAGGAGTTTCAACTACTGTATCAACCTCTGGAGCGACCTCAACATTTTCTACAACTGTATCAGTTTTTTCAACTGCTACATCTACTGTTGTTTCTTCTGTCATAGGTTGTACCTCCTTGTTAATCTTAGAAGTATTAATGCCTTTAGCACTATCAACTAAGAATTTTATCATTACTGTTTTTTCATTATCCGTTTTTTCAACGAACCCTATATTTGCCATTGGCTCACCAGAAGTTGGGCTAACTTCTGATTCATTTTCTGAAACCATAACTAAACCTGATTGCTTGTCCCAAAATACATTTTCTAAAATTGTTTCATCACCTTTTACAACATCTAATCCATCTACTTTTTCTACTGACATAATGTTTGCAAACTGATTAGCAGGGGAATCAACAAGACTCAACTCTACTAAATCATATTCTTTAATAACTCTAATTGTTTTATCTGATTTTTCATCATAAGCATCGTCCCATTTATTCATTCTTCCGCCAATAGAAAAACCTGTATATGTTCCGTCAAGAACTTTTTCCCAAGCATCTTGTGCTCCCTTTGAAATATATGCAGATACAAAAACACCCTTGTAAAACTTTTTGGCTTCTGGATCAAAATACTTGTCTTCTTTAAATGATACCATTTTCCCTACTGCTGATGGCTGATGCATTTCTCTAATGTTCCCACGGAACTTTGCAAAAGCATTCATTGATGCTTCTGATGTAACAATATCATCTTGCTTGTCAAGGTTGTCTAGTGATGCAAAACCAGAAACGGTACGTCTTTCTTTATCCACCTTACTAAGTGGCATTGATAGGCGAATGTTCTCACCGTCTGTATTCCAGTGTGCTTTTGATATAGTCATACTAGTATATATTATAGAGCCCTTTTTTACGGTATCTCAATTACTGAGATGCTCGTCCTTCACCTTTTGGATTTCTGCCACGAACTGTTGCAGATCCATCAGACTGATTGTTTAATCGTTCTCCATCCCTTTCACGATCTGCATTGTCATTTGCAGTATCCTGTGGTTTAGGCTGGAATGGCTCATTTCCCCCGTCTCGTTGTGGAAGACCCAAAACCTCTCTTGCTTCATTAGGGACCATAATCTGTGTCTTAATGTAGCGTTCAAGAATTTGAGATTGTGCTATCTCATCTGTCAATGTTAGTTCATTAAACTTAAATTGAAGAATGTCTGTTTTTTCCATTATAATCTTATTTATCATTTTTTCAAGATCTCTTTGGGCTGGCCTTGCTACTTGCTCTTTAAAGGTTCTGTCCTGAGATAGTGCTGCTGCGATTGCTGCTGAATCTGAACCGCCAAGTTTTGATAGTGGAACCTGATGTGCAACAAGAATATCATCACGATTTTGCTTGCGATATCTCTCAAAAGATCCTTCCTGAATTCCGTTTTCAATTGGTTCCATTTTAAACTCAACTTTGTTACCTTCTGTATCTGCAGGCAAAGGAATATAAAGAGTTCTATGATTCTGACCTTTTAGTCCAGTTTGCAAGAACCTAAACATTTTGTCTTCTGCTTCGCCAGAAAGTTTTGCGCCCTTAAGGGTTACAACATATCTTGGTGTTGCTTTATTTGAAAAGAAGTCTATGTTGTATTGTGATGCAAGAGAGTCACCGTATAGAGAATTAATTGCAGAAATAATATCAGGCACTCCATAAAAAGTGTTTAGTGGTGAGTATTCCTTAAAATGAATAATTTCATTGGGGCGAGTATCTGTTCCAAGTGGGTTGGAGTTAGTTGCTCCAAAGTTACGAAAGTAAACCACCTTGTTTGCAATTACCTGGACAAAGCCATCACGCAAACGACGAACTCTCATTGTAGTTGCTGGTATGTGGCCAACGTAACCAATGTCTCCACGAACTGTTCTTCCTATTTCAAGGTACCCATTTCCAGTTGCCTGTAGATCAGTGTAAACTTTTTCCATTGTTGATGTAAATGAATCGTCATTATTTAAAGACTCAATCCAGTCACGTAGTTCAATCTTTGCTCTTTCAATTCTTTTCCTTGCATTTTCTGCAGTTTTTTGTTCTGACGCTTCTAGTTTTAGCATTGTTCTTGGAGAAACCTTAAACTCGTATCCAAGACCAACAATGTTTTCTACCTTAGCATCAATTGCTGCATGGTTAGCAAATGATGTGTCATAATAACTTGCTAACTCATAAAGATTCCAGGGTGGTGTAATGACATCAAAAAGGCCATAACCATTACGATAAATAAGTCCAGGATTAATCTCTTTAGACTTTGCTCCATCTAAACCTGTGTTAACGGCTTTGGCATTGTCTATATAAGAAGGTGACGCATCTGTCTTTGTGACTCTAGATGTTCTTCTTTTAAAGTTAGCATCTAAACCATTAAGTGTTTTTAATTCATCCCACGTTTTATTAAAAGGATCTTGTTTTGCAAAAGTATCGTCTTCTGGCAAAAGGGTATCTGTTTTTACTCTAATAAAATCTGATCTATCTTCAGCCATTAGTCATCATTTCCATATTTAGAAATTGTATCTTTTGCTGCCTGTACAGCACCAAGATCGTTCATGGAAGGAATAAGTCCTTCTGACAATCTTTGTTTTTGCTCAGAGTATTCTTCTTCTGAAATTCTTGTTAGACCTGGAACAAAGACGCATGTTCCATCTCCCTCATCCCCGTAATATTTTGCTGCCTCTTTAAGTTTTGAAATCTGCATAATGTCCCCCTTCATGGATTCTATGTTTAAAACAGAACCAGTTCCATCGGTAAACCATTTTCCATTAGCCTTTTTGTAAACATATAGGCCCCAGTCATAGTGTTTTTCAATAATTTTTGCACGGGACTCTCCCACTTGCCCCTTCATTTTTGGAAGAGATTTACGCTTTTTCTTTGGGTTTTCGATATTCATAACCATAAGTATACCACATTAGATAGCATCAATAACAGACTGTTGCCACTGAACATCGCCATATATGGTATATTTGTACCGATTAATACTAAAAACCTTATCAGAGTCTACAACTATCTTGTCAGTTCCAGTATAACTCTTATAGACATCTGAAGGATCAACTCCATAGTAGTTCTTTGTTGAGAAGATTAACACACCATTCCACTTGATAATGGGAGTTCTCCAGAAATCCCAAGGAATTTCGTTATCAAAATTTCCTTGAATTCTAAACCATGGCCTGGTTGACTGTTGCTGAATTTCTTGTAAGTGGGTAGACTTGTAGTGAGATATTGTATTAAATGTGATTGGTCCTGTTAAATTTAAAGAGCCTATAGTATTTTTAAAATCTAGGAGCCCAGTAAAGTTAATTCCAAGGAATGCCCACTCTTTGATTGATATATGTGGCTCTCTTACAGCATTCCCGTTAATATAAAAAGAGACTCCGTTATCGACCTGTCCCGATGAAGCATTAACTGCATAAATTTTTGCTCTTTTACCATCTCTCTGACTTGCTTTCATATAAAATTTTATTACTTCATCTTTAGATTCTATTTGAAAAATTTCTGTTTCTGAGTAAGGGAAAAAGTCTTGATCAAATCTTATTGCCATCTGAATTGAAGATATCTTATAGTTAGAAGATTCTGACTCATTAATAGGAATTGCAAGTCCCCTACTAATCTTTGGATCATATTGGTCTTTTAACTCTATTCCGCTAAATCTTGTCAAGTATAAATATGGAGTGCTACCTTTATAGATTGTAAAAGGATTTCTTGATTTATAATTATAGTAATAGTTTAACTTTTTATATGGGTAAATATTATTTCCAAATCTTGTTCCAACTGCATTTGGCTCAGTTGCATTAAATGCTTGAGAGCACACCTGAAGATTTCTAAGTTTAATCCTACCAGATCTTATTCCACGAACAACGAAATTAAGACTATACACAATTGACAAAGAAAGAATATCGGCATCTTTTGGTGGATATATAAGCATATTGTTTACAACCTCATACCTTGTGTTAATCCAGTTTTCCCCTGGTTCTACCACTCCGTATTTTGATGGTTTTTCATTGTAAATAAAATATGATGCTGCTTCGTTTGCTCCTGTTGCTGTGTATTGAAAAGTAACATAGGACTTTACTAAAGACTCTGCGGTATCGTATCTAAAGGTTTTTAAAGAGTTATTTTTTAAATCGTTATAGTCTTCATATCCAGTAAAAAGATGATTATCTAATGAAGAATATTCTCTTGTAACTGGAACAGAAAATTTTTCTTGAAGTTCTGCATAAGACCAACTAGAATCAATTGTTTCCTGAATAAATTTTGAAGGTGCTGGATAGTTTAAATTAAATTGAATAAAGTCTAGGTCATAATATTTTTTACCACGGCTATCTGTCACATATTGAGCAAGGTATGTTAAAGGAAGGTTGTCTTCCCAATAACCTTGAACAGCAACATCTAAAATATATTCTTCAAATAAGGTGGTTGCAAAAAGGGTATAACTTGCTACGTGATCCCCTATTTGAGGAAGTTCTTCTGGCCATAAGGTTGTGTCATCTGGACTGTTGACATATTCCTGCAATGTCTTTGACCCTCCGTCCATATAGTAGTCCCAAACTTGAGACTGTGTAAGTATTCCTGAATCGGCACCTAAAGATAAATCTGCATTTAAATAAATGTTAAACACATCATCAAAAAGTAGTGGGAGTCCAGTCTCTTCATTAAATAATTCTGATATGTCTTGGAAGTTTCTTTCTGTTAATAATGCAAATTTGTATATGTTTCCGTGAAAAGTGTTTTCCATTAACTTGTTCCCAGCAAGATATGTCTTAAGTGTTTGTCTATTTCCAAAAAATGATGCTACATTTCCACCATGATACTCTACAAATTTTTTAATATTTAAACCAGCAATAAATTTTTCTCCAATTGGAACAGAGACCGATTTTGCCAATACTTCTAAAGAATTATTGTATTTTAACTCATAACTTATTTCTGAGCCACTTAGACATACTTCAAAGTAATCATTTGATTGGTCAGACTGAAATCTAATAAGAGTTTCTTTTTCAGATATATTTTTTTTCTTTTTAAATATTCCATAGAATGAGTAAACTGGATCTTGAAGATATTCAAATTTGTCAAATAGCATATATCCTTGTGTTTCAGAAGAATTATTGTGCTGAATTGCAAAAAACTTTTCAGATTCATTTTGAACTGATGCACAATCTGTATAAAATTGCGATACTGTTTTATTGTCTAAAATTATTTCTGGAAGACTATACTCAGTATTTGCTAAAGTCGTACCATTGATTGAAAGATTATCTCTAAATCCTTGGTTCCAGTTACCTATGTCTGGATAGGAATATGAACTTGTATAATCTGCAAAAGGATAATCAATATATACAGAAGAACCGCTATATGATGTATTTATATTTTCTGGAAACTCAACGGCTTGGCCATATGCAAATCTTCTTTTTGCAAGCATTTGAGAAACACTATATGAGTACAAAGCAAAACAATCTATTTCTATGGGTGTTACATCTTCATAAGACCAGAAACCTAGCCAGTCTTGATTTTTTAAATCAGCCGAATATTCATTGGGAAAATCTAAATCTGCTGTTTGATAAGACATTGACAAAACTTCTTCTCCATTTATTAAAAGAGATGCAGAATTTTTTAAAACTCTAATGTTTACAAGCATTGGCCTGTACCATTCTCCAATATAGTAAGACTGAATATTGTTATTTATTTTTAGCATTAGAAACGGACCATTTACATACAAGCCATCATCTGAAGCAATTGGTCCAAATATTCTTTTTTCTGTAACCGAGTCAGAGTTAACTCTTAGCCAGAACTCTGCAGTATAGTCTTGATATTTGCCTAATTGATTTAAAAATCCTTTTCCAGGAATAATTAATGAGGGTAGCCCTCCGTTGGGATATAAAGATGTTAGGTTTGAAGAACCATAGCATAAAGGAATTCCATTATTCCTTGCTTTTAAAAAATTGTTGTTGACTATATAATATCCATTATCTTCATCTAGTCCATATGATTTTGCTAGATATCCCTTTGACCCCCCCATAACAGATATAGTGCTTGGTAAAGTTATTGGGGAAATTCCAAGGGAAGAGGAATTGAACTCTTCAGACCATTGTCCAACTGTTAGTCCGTTTATTAAAAAATCGTAATCTAAATCTGCACCTCCAGAATAAGCCCCAATTTTTATTACAATCCTAAAGGTTGTATTTTCTTCTGGCTTATCAAATGTCTCAGACACAAAAGTCCAATAGTCTGAAATTTGCATTGTATAGTTTTTAATGTTTTGAATTAGTTCTCCAGTATAAGAACTGTTATATTCAAAACCAACAGAAACTTCTGCTACGTATGGGCTTTTTGAATTTATATATGCGCCTATAGAAAATGTTCCTAGTTCGCTGCTGAGGTTGCTAAAATTTGTTATATCATTACTTACAAGTGTCGTATAGTTTATATTAGAAGAGTGACTTGTCATTCTAACCTTAAACATTGAACTTGAAACAAATGGTTGGTCAGAAAACTCAGAATATAAAGAAACTGAACCATTTATTGGTGTTGGCCAAGAAACCATATTTCTTTGATTTTCTGTAATTAATGACAAATAGTCTACTGGATCATCCAAGGCCCATAAAGCAGTTGGATGCTCGCTAAATATTTTTTCTGCATACAGATTTGATAGAGTAGACATTATAAGTCTATTTTACCACAGAAGACTACTTGTTTATTTTTATTTCGCAATAGTCTGTTGTGCAATATGCTTCACCCTGAGCCTCAAGATTATCTACACCATCATAAATTGCAGCAAAATCAATGTGCTTTAACTTGCCAATATATGACTCATATTGCTCTTCAGTAATCTGAGTATATGGCTGTTGTGGATATGTGTGATTTCCCATTGGAAGGAATGAGACTGCCTTTAACTGTCCCTCGTACATATGCAGTGCTGGCACAACATGCTTTGACTCTGTTTCCTTGTCAAATGAAAGTGTTACAGAAACACCATTGTCAGACCAATACTTTTGAGCAGTTGCTGCAAGTGCAATCTTTTCAAATAATGTAACATCCTTTTCAGATCTTGGATGACCTGACTTGATTGGGAAGTATACGACTGATGTGTTTGCTGATACTACGTCGTCTTCAATTGTGTACCCTGCTGCTTTAAACAGATGCATCATTGGATCTGTGTTTCCAAAACGAACTGCACGAAGGAAGAAGTTTCCTCCAGGTCCCCAGTGAACTCCAGGAGTTGCACCAGAAAGAATTGAAACTGATCCTGATGGCTTAACTGTTGTTA
>Ga0315904_10000155_pt1 | contig 112413 bp, 87 predicted proteins | sample LakEriMetagenome_6_FD_203529 | JGI IMG/M metagenome (GOLD analysis project Ga0315904, IMG submission 203529) | Freshwater fungal communities from buoy surface, Lake Erie, Ohio, United States - Buoy 12 MA120 | ecosystem: Environmental > Aquatic > Freshwater > Lake | place: USA: Lake Erie, Ohio...
TTTTCGGTACATCTGCAGCGTTCAGCAGTTGTAGCAATCGTCAATTGCTCTGTACGCGGCCAGTTTATCGGGTTTCGATCGCTGAAACAAGTTGCGCTGCAGTCGATCTGGCTTTTTCAGGAGTCCCTAACTACCATCGCGAAGCGTGCAATCCATGATTTTAGGATTGCGGCCGATATCCGTCATGATGGTTGATCGATCCAGACACGGCTCCATGATGGTGCTCGCATGGCAGACCTGATTAAACATACCATTGATCGAGACCCATCCTGCCTTCAGAAGCACAATTGGATCTGCGTTGAGGCTCTGCCAGGACAGTCTGGCTTTGGCGATCCTGCGCTGCTGTCACGGACAAGCCCTTGCCACACGACTGGGAGACACTGACATTGTCAGCTCCTGCTGAGAGAACGGGGCCAGGAGCGCAACGCCAGAGTCGAAGCGAAAATGCGGTCTGGATCGAGGTCGTCCCGGCGCTGCTCCCATTCCGCGAACCGCGGGTAGCTGCGATGCACCATCGCCGCCGACTGACGGGAGTCCTTGGCGAAATACAGCCGACCACCGGCGCTGGCCACCGCCTCATCCAGCTGATCCAGCATCGGCAGCAACCCCGGCACGGCAGCCGGAACGTCGGCCGCCAGCGTCCAACCGGGCATCGGAAACGACAGCGGTGCCGGATTGGACGGACCGAAGCGCTTGAGCACCGTCAGGAAACTGGGAGCCCCCACCGCACGCAGCGCCTCCAGGGTGCGGGGCACCAGGTGGGCGGCAGCGTCGGGAACGGCGAACTGGTACTGCAGAAAGCCCGCCGGGCCGTAGATCCGGTTCCAGTCCTGCACACCATCGAGGGGATGGAAGAACGGCGCGATCGCCTGCAGCTCGTCCCGCCGCTCTCTGGGTGCCTTGCGATACCAGGCCTCGTTGAAGGCGCGCACCGTCAGACGGTTCAGCAGGCCAGCCGGAAGAAAAGGAGGTGCGGAGGCCAGCGCCTTCGGGTCGTAGTGGAGGGCGTTGTCTCGCTGGCTCCCGGGCAGGGATTCGGCGGGAGCATGGTCGCCGCAGGTGAGCACACCGCGACCGCGGGGATCAAGGCTGTCGACCCAGGCAACGCTGTAGCGATAGCGACTGTCGGCAGCCACCATCGCCGCCATCAGTGACTCCAGATCGCGGTGACGACTCGTGTCGACAGCGATCTGCGCACTGGTGATCGGGATCAGCGAAAAGGTCGCCTCCACGATCACGCCCGTCAGCCCCATGCCGGCGACGGTGGCCCAGAAGGCATCCGCGGTCTCTCCATCGGGCCGCAGATCCTGCAGCTGCCCCCTGCCATCCACCAGCAGCAACCGCTGCACGTGGTTGCCGAAGCTGCCTTCCACATGATGATTCTTGCCGTGCACGTCGGCGGCAATCGCTCCACCCACCGTGACGTTGCGGGTGCCGGGGGTGACGGGCAGGAAGAAACCGGCCGGAACGATCACCCGCAGAATCTGATCGAGGCTCGCACCCGCTCCGGCCGTGACAGTGCCGCTGGAGGGATCAAGGGCAATGTGGTCGAACGCCGACAGTTCGATCACCGTGCCCCCCTGAAGATGGGCGGCATCTCCGTAGGAGCGACCCAGACCCCTGGTGATCAGGGAGCCGGGGGTCGCGCCTCGGATCAGTGCCTGCAGCTGTTCCAGGGCGCAAGGGCGCACCACCCGCGCGGTGATGGGATTCGTGCGGCCCCAGCCGGTGAGGGTTCGGGTTTCCGATGTCAGACCAGGAGGGAGCGGGGTCATCACGAGAGGTCAGAGCTTGGAGGCCATCGATGCAGGCAGGAGACGGACCAGAGCCATCAACGGCGCCCACCACCAGGGCAGATAGTGGATTCCGCGGCGGTCTGGATGGCGCAGCAGATCGCGCGCCACCGACGCCGGACTGGCACACAGCGCGGGCGGAGCCTTGCCCTCGGTCATCGGCGTGGCCATGAAGCCGGCCTTGATGACCCGCACCGCGAACGGCTTGCCGTGGCAGCGCAGCAGCAGCCCTTCACACAGCAGCGTGAGCGCCGCCTTGGCCGCCCCGTAGTGGTAATTCGATGGCCGGCCGCGATCGGCGGCCACGGAGCTGAACACCCACAGTCGCCCCGGCCTGGCCAGCCGCTCCGGCGTGGCGATGGCCGTGAGCCAGGGAATCAGCCCGCCCACATTGGCGGCCAGGATGCGCAGAGCCTCGGACGGGTCATTGCGCGCCAGCTCGGCATCCCCCAGCGCTCCGGCGGTGATCAGGTAAAGGTCGTACTCCCCCACGGCCGGGAGACGGGCTGCGACGAGAGCGGCATCGGCGAGCAGGTCGGTCTGCTCGGTGCTCACGTCCACCCCATGGTTCCGCTGCAGGGCGGTGGCCAGGTGCTGGTTGGCCTCGCCGTCACGGGCGATCAGATGGAAGCGACGGCAGCCCCGCCGGGCCAGCTCATGGCAGATGGCCTGCGCTACAGCGCTGGTGCTGCCCAGGACGAAGGCGCTCTTGATCGGGGTCGAAGCCACAACAGCCATGGTCGGGAGTTGCGCCTTCGGTGCGCTTGAACCGAAGGCGAAAGGCTAGTCGCTGCAGATGCCACGGCCGGATCCGAACGGCCGCCGATGGGTCCGCGCCGACCATCGGGGCACACGACAACCACCGTGCCGGCGCGCCGTCACCCTTGAACACCGGTCCGAGGGACCATCCCGGCGGGGACCTGCCGAACTGAAGTGACCAGGACGACCAGGACCCTGCTGGTGCGTCGCAATCCGGTGCCTGCGATCAGGCCCGGGGCTTGATCAGCTGCAGGACCTGTGGCCCAAGCCCACCGGCCCGCCGCTCGCAGTCCAGAGCCTGGAGGATCAGACGCGCGGCGGCATCGGTCTGGCCACGTTCGGCCGCTTCTCTGGCCTGGTCATCCAGTCCGGCAGCACGCTTGAGCAGCAGCTGGCGCTGCTCGGGCTCGGCGGAACCGCTGGCTCCGGCGAGAGGGCGTGCGGGAACGGGGCGGTGGTTTCGGGAAGTCAGCGTGCTCGTTCCTGTCATGAATCAGGGATCAGGTGCCTGGTTCCTCGTGATTGCCACCGAGGGCGGCGATCTGGTCCCGCAGGTCGGCCGACCGGGTGTTGTCGCCACGGGTCAGGGCAACGGCCAGGGCGAACTCGAGTTTCTCGAGCTGATGCTCACTGGCATCGGAACGACCAACCTGCCCCGGGCGATGGGAGCCGGTGGCAGGAGACGGTGATGTGGGGTAAGCCATCGTCCGCTTTCTTTCCATGCTGCCACCCCATGCAAGGGGCCGCGAGGGCGCGTCAGGCGGCGTCGATGTAGGAATCACCGTCCTCCCCATCCTGCTCAGCCTCGAGCCGGCCAGGGCCATGGTGCAGAGCCGCCGGTTCGCTCTCGAGCAGGTCACGGCAGTCGCGCAGCAGGCGCTCGACACTCTCCAGGCTCTCGAGCTGCTCGGGATCCGCCGCATCGTCCTCCCCGATCGCGGCCAGCTCGCTCTCCATCGCCGCCAGGCGCTGCTCCAGGCTCACCAGACGCTGGGAGAGGGCGTGGATCGTCTCGGCGAGATCCTGGGTGTTGCGGGTGATCCGAAAGGAGACCGAAGAGCTGGCCATGGCGGCAATGGGCGGATGCGGGCATGACAACACACCCCTGGACCGCCCTCAAGCCGCACCGGTACCGATCTCCCAGACTGACGGCCGATCTGCGCTGCGGGCCGCAGCCTCCAATGACCGTCCCCTGGCCTCTTCTGCTCTATCTGCTGGCCGGCCTCGCCGGGGGCCTGCTGGCCCTGCGCACGGGAATCCCCGCGGCCCCGCTGGCCGGTGCCCTGCTGGGGGCGGGGCTGGTGAGCATGTCCGGGCGGCTGGAGAGCGCCCAGTGGCCTGTGGGGACGCGCACGCTGCTGGAGATCGGCATCGGCACCGTGATCGGGACCTCGCTCACCGCCGCCACCCTCAGCGAACTGGGCCGTCTGTGGCGTCCAGCGCTGCTGATCACCATCACCCTGGTGGTCACCGGAATCGTGGTGGGCCTGTGGAGCAGCCGCCTGCTGGGCATCGATCCGCTCGTGGCTCTGCTCGGCGCCGCGCCGGGAGGCATCAGCGGCATGAGTCTGGTGGGGGCGGAGTTCGGCGTCGGGGCGGCCGTGGCCGCCCTGCATGCGGTGCGCCTGATCACAGTGCTGCTGGTGCTGCCGCTGATGGTTCGCCTCGTGCTGCCGGGCGGGACGCCTCCTCCCGGCGGCTGAGCGGCGGCCTGAGCAGCGACCCGCCCGGCGGACCGGCCCCCGCTCCCTCGACACCCGGTCGGGGATCGATAGGTTGAAGCCCTCACCGACCACACCACCCTGATGGCTGCCTGCATCCCGCCGGCCTGCCCCCGGACGCCCCGCTCGCGGCAGCGGGCCCGACTCCTCGCCGCCCTGACCCTGATGGCCTTCGGCGCCGCTCCGGGCGCTCTGGCCCAGGGCACTGCCGAAACCAGCGCCGGCGGCAAGGGTGCGCAGACCTACTGCTTCATGCGCGCCAACGGCAACAGCCACGAGGTGAGCTGGGCGGCGGCCTACGCGCTGATCAAGCGCCAGAGCGGCAGCATGTTCAAGACATCGCCGGAACATGCCGCGGTGATGATCACCGAGGCCGTGGTGCAGAACCCCACCACCTACCCGGACTGCGGCCGCTACATCGGCGACCTCTACGCCCGCCGCGCCCGTGGGAGCGCCGCGCCGGCACCCGCAGCGACGACCGAGTCGGGCGCCTCGGGAGGCCAGGCGGGTGGTAGTCCTGGAGGGTACGGAGGCATGACCCGCAGTGAGCGGTACAACTGATCAGCCCAGGCGGCGGGTCACCGGCCCGATGGCCGCAGGACTCGCCCTGGGTCTGCTGCTCGGGGGCTGCGCCGAGGAGCCACTGCCCCAGCGGCGGCTGACCGTCGATGACTGCCTCAAGGAGGTGCGCCTCGATGACATCAAGGACGCCATGCGACGCTGCGATCGGGTGGTGAAGGCCTTCCCCCAGGACCCCCTGCCCCTGAACGAGCGCTTTCTGCTGCACACCCTGGCCGGCGACGATGACGCCGCCTGCCGCGACATCGCCCGGGCGGTGCAGCTGGCCCGCAGGATCCCGGCCACGAAGCTCGATCGGATGCTGGCCGAGGAACTGAAGCTGCGGGAGGCGGGCTGCCGCAGCAGCTGATCGCCGCCGGGCCGAAGCGCGTGGCCTGGGGTTCACCAGTCATCCAGCAGCCGCCGCACCTGCTCGGTCAGCACCTGCCGGCGCCAGCGCGCCCCCGGACCCTCCAGAACCCGGGCGATCCGCTCCGCCTTGTCGGCGATCAACGCATCCACCAGGGCATCAGCAGCGCCCAGCTGCAACCAATGGCAGGTCAGCTCCGCCGCCATGCCGATCCTGTGGCAGCGGTCCTCGGCCTGCTCGGCGTCGCCGGGGGTCCAGGGACGCTCCACCAACACCACGTGCCGGGCCCGATGCAGGGTGAAACCCAGGCCTGCGGTGCCGTAGGTGGCGATCAGCAGCGGGCGGTGACCGGCCTGGAAACCATCCACCAGCGGCTGCCGGCGGGCGGGAGGCACGGCACCGGTGAGCAGGGCGGCCCGACCCTCGCCGAAGTGGCGATGCAGACGTCGGGCCGTGGCCACGAAGGCGGTGAACACCACAACCGCCTCGCCGGCCGTCTGCAGCTCCTCGAGCAGGCGCAGGGCCATGGGGATCTTGTAGTGGGAGCCGATCTGCCGCAGGGCTGTCAGCACGGCCAGCAACTCGGCATCACGGCGCACCTGCCCCAGACGCGCCCGGCGGCGGTAATCAGCGACCCGGGCATCCAGCCGGCGCTCAAAGCCGCGCGCCGCCGCCCCGTCGAGCTGGATCGGCACCAGCCGCCGCTGCTTGGGGGGCAGATCGAGGCACTGCTGCTTGCGCCGGTGCAGCAGCAGCGGCCGCACCAGGCGCTGCAGCTCCTCGAGCTGACTGGCACCGCGGGCCTCCCACACCCGGCGACCATCCCGTTCGCGCCAGTGCCCCTGGCAGTAACGCTCCTCGAAGGCGGCCTGATCGCGTGCCAGCGGATGGCCGATCGCCGCCAGCAGCGGGAACAGCTGGGCCGGTCGACCATTGCGCAGGGGGGTCCCGGTGAGCAGCCACACCGCCCGCAGCCGGGGATGGCGGGCCAGGCGCAGAAAGGCCCGGGTGCGGGCCGCCGCCAGCGACTGGGCGAAATGGGCCTCATCGGCGATCAGCACCGTCCCGGCCTCCGGCAGCTCCAGCGGCAGCCGCGCCCAGCTGTGGAGCTCCAGGCGCAGGCCGAGGGCGAGGGACTCCTGCCGCCAGTGCCCATGCAGGCCGGATGGGGCCACCACCAGCACACGGCAGTCAGCACAGCGGACCATGGCCCGAGCGGCCACGAGGGCGGAGAGGGTCTTACCAAGACCCATCGCATCCGCCAGCACGGCGCCGCGGCGGGCGAGCAGCCAGCGCACGGCGGCGCGCTGATGGGCGAACAGCCGGCGACCGTCGAGCAGGGGCGCCCCCGGATCGGCCGCGGCCACCAACTCCCGATGGGGCGGCAGGGGGGGCAGAGGTTGCTGCAACCAGGCCAGCCAGCGCTGGAGCTCATCACTGACCGGGAAGCGGCCGGCGAGGCGATCCTGGAGGACCCCAGCGGCTTCGAGCGGAAACTCCCAGCAGGCCCGGCGGCTCAGCCAACGGCCGGCCGGCCGGATCGCCCGCAGCTGAGCCTGGGTCACCGCGTCGAACGGGCAGACCACCTCGATCAGGCCAGTGGGCCCGAGCCGCATCTGCACCTGCGATCCCACGAAGACGCCAAAGTGCCGTCCTCGACACATTGACAGCTCGCACGCCGGGGGCAGACTGCCGGCCAACCGCGGCGCGCCGATGCAGGCCAGGGATGGAGTGTTCCTCGAGGATCTCTGCCCCAAACTGCGCGACCGACATTGGCGTCGATCCCTGCATGGGTTCACGGGAGGCCGCTGCCTCTACTGCGGTGAGGCCTCCGAATCGATCGATCACGTGCATCCCCGCAGCCGGGGCGGCAGCAGCGTGACCGAGAACTGCGTGCCGGCCTGCCTGGGCTGCAACGGCTCCAAGGGAGACAGCGAAGCCTTCAGCTGGTATCGCAACCAGACCTTCTATGACCCGCGGCGGGCCATGGCCCTGAGGGCCTGGACCGAAGGCGATCTGCGCCTGGCGATGCGACTGCTCGAATGGAGTGCCCCGGCGACCGTGGCGGCAGAGGCCGCCAGCGGCCGTCCGCCGCGCCGGCGGGAGCGTCACCAGACCCGACAGGCAGCGGCGCCGTTGTGGCGCTGGCAGATGGCCTCCTGATCCGCGGGACGCTCCGGAGCCACCAGGGCGGCGGCGAGCAGGAGCGTGGCCGTGAACAGCAGGGGAATCAGCGGCGAGGGAGCGCCGCGCCGCAGCGACTCCCGGCCAGGGCGGGAGCCCCAGACCGGGCTGACCGCGGCCACTGGCCCGCCACTGGCGGCAGGCACCCAGTCGACCGGCAGCAGCAGCGGGGGCGTGGAGAGCACGGGATGGGCGAACACGGTGCAAGCTGGAGCGGCGACCGGGCTCAGGGGCGCAACGTCCGCCGGGCGGGCGTTGGGGTGGGGGGCCACGCTGGGATCAGGCAGGGCCTGGAGGACCCTGGCGTCAGCCGGCCGGCTGTGATGGAGACGGCTTTGATGGAGACGCCCGGGATCGGGCCTGGCGTGATCGGGCCGGCCGTGATCGACCATGGAGCGGAAGGAGGCCAGATGGATGGACACGGGGGGACGGCAATGAGTGGTACAGATGTACTGCCGCCGGACGGCATTGTCAACACGGTCCTGGACCCCGCCAGCGGCATCGGCCGGCTGCTGGTGTTCGGCGGCGGATACACGGGCAGACGGTTCGCCGCCGCCCTGGCAGGCCGGGGGGTGGATGTGGTCGTGACCCACCGCCAGGCCCCCACGGAGCCGTCCCTGCCCTGGCTGGCGTTCGACCCGGGCCAGGGCCTGCGGCCGGAGGCCGGGGCGCTGGAGGGCATCACCCACCTGCTGGTGACGATCCCGCCCGATGGCGATGGCCGCGACCCGGTGCTCCAGCACCTGGGCGACCTGCTGGAGAGCCTGCCCCTGCGCTGGCTGGGATACCTCTCCACCACCGGCGTCTACGGCGACACCGGTGGTGCCTGGGTGGACGAGACCACCGCACCGGCGGCGGGACTGGGACGCAGCCAGGCCCGACTGGCCTGCGAGCGGGCCTGGCGGCAGCGGGAGCTGCCGCTGCAGGTGTTCCGGTTGCCGGCGATCTACGGTCCGTTCCGAAGCCCGTTCGCCGGCCTCAGGAACGGAACCGCCAGGCTGGTGCACAAACGCGGCCAGGTCTTCAGCCGCGTCCACGTCGACGACATCATCGGGGCACTGCTTCACAACCTCGCCCTGCCGCGGGAACGGCGACCAGAGACCCTGATCGTGGCCGACACGGCGCCCTGCCCCTCCAGCGAGACCCTGGGCTACGCCGCCCACCTCCTCGGCGTGCCTCTGCCAGCGGTGCACCCCTACGAACGCCTCGCGGCCGAGCTCAGCCCGATGGCCCGCAGCTTCTGGGCCGAGAACCGCCGCGCCAGCAGCCGGCTGCTGCGGGAGGGACTGGGCTACCAGCTGCTCCATCCGACCTACCGCGAGGGCTACCGGGCCTGCCTGGCGGAGGAACTGGCGGCGGGGCGGGACTCGTGAGCCGGCGAACCGGTTACGGCTGACCGAGCCAGCGCAGCGGCTGACCGGGGTCGTTGAGGAAGGGCAGATTCGTGTCCTCGGCCATCCTGTCCCAGCGCACCATCAGCCAGCCCCGTTGCAAGCCGATCCCCAGCCCCAGCAGCAGCGAGCCCACGATCAACCAGCGCAGCATGGCCGACGCCCAACCGGACAACACCCTTTTAGTCGAAGCGGAACCACCCCGCAGGATCGCGATCGCCCTCGGTGATCCGGCCGGCATCGGCGCGGAAGTGACCCTGCGGGCACTTGGCCTCGCGCCAGCCGCGGCCGCTGAGGTGGTGCTGGTGGGCTGCCGCGACTGGCTCGAGCGGGAACACCGGCGGCTGAGCGGCCGCATCGACGGCCCTCTGGCGGACCCGAGGCAGCTCGACGTGCTCGATGTTCCGCTGGAGGACGCAGTGACACCGGGCGTGAGCGGGGCGGCCGAAGGAGCCGCCAGCTTCCGCTGGCTGACCGAGGCGACGGGCCTGGTGCTGGAGGGGAGCTGCGATGCCCTGGTGACGGCACCGATCGCCAAGGCCAGCTGGCATCGGGCCGGCCACGCCTATCCGGGGCAGACCGAGCGGCTGGCGGAACTGGCGGGGGTGGCGGAGGCGGCGATGTTGTTCACGGCGCGGTCACCCCACGGGAGCTGGCGGCTGAACACCCTACTGGCCACCACCCACATTCCCCTGGCCGCGGTGCCGACACAGCTGACAGCGGAGAGGGTGCAGGGGAAACTCGACCATCTGCTGACCTTCTGCCGCCGGTTCCGCGAGCGGCCGCGCCTGGTGGTCGCCGGCCTCAACCCCCACGCCGGCGAGCAGGGCCGGCTCGGCAGCGAGGAGCAGGACTGGCTGATCCCCTGCCTGAACGCCTGGCGGCAGCGCCATCCCGGCGTAATGCTGGAAGGCCCTCTGCCACCTGACACCTGCTGGCTGGAGGCCGCCGCCGCCTGGCGCGGCACGGGGGCTGGTGCCGACGGCTATCTGGCTCTGTATCACGATCAGGGCCTGATCCCGGTGAAGCTGCTGGCCTTCGATGCGGCGGTGAACACCAGCCTGGGCCTGCCGTTCCTGCGCACCTCACCGGACCACGGAACGGCATTCGCGATCGCAGGCCAGGGAATTGCCCGGCCGGACAGCATGCTGGCCGCGATCGAGGCGGCGCGGGAGCTGGGTTGGTCGATGCCGAAGCCCGAACAGGATCAGGCCGGACGGATCCGCATCAGGGCCTGACCGAACTCCACGGGGGTGCCGTTCTCGACCAGGATCTCGACCACCTCACCGCTGACCTCGGCCTCGAGTTCGTTCATCAGCTTCATCGCCTCGAGGATGCAGACCGTCTGGCCGACAGAAATACGGCTGCCGAGGGCGACGAACGGGGGTTCCCCCGGGGCCGGGGAGCTGTAGAAGGTGCCCACCATCGGGGCTGTGATCGTCAGCAGATCGCTGCGGGCGGCCGCCGCCGCCGGGGGCGGTGCCGAGGGGGTGCCGGTGGGGACCGGCGGCGTGGCCACCACCGGGGCGGGAGCCGGTGGCATGGTGGCGGGCAGCACGGCGACCGGAGCGGGAGCCGGAAGGTTGCGCCGCACCTCGAGGCGGAAGTCATCGCCCTCGAGCTTGAGCTCCTGAATGTCGCTGTCTCCGAGCAGGTCGAGGAGCTGGCGGAGCTGGTCGTGGTCGAGTTGCATGGCGATCAGGACTCCCTGCCGAGGTAGCTGTCCGAACGGGTATCGATCTTGATCTTCTCGCCGATCGAGATGAACAGGGGAACCATCACCTGGGCCCCCGTCTCGACGATGGCGGGCTTGGTGCCGCCGGTGGCGGTGTCACCCTTCACCCCGGGGTCGGTCTGGGTGACCTCGAGGATCACGGAGTTGGGCAGTTCCACCTCCAGCGGCTTGCCGTTCCAGTAGACGACGCTGACCTCCATCCCCTCCTTGAGGTACTTGCGGCCGTCACCGATCTGGGCCGCCGTCAGGCGGGTCTCCTCGTAGGAGGCCATGTCCATGAAGACGTAGTCCTCGCCCTCCATATAGGTGTGCTGCAGGGTGGCCTTCTCCAGGAGGGCCTGGGGCACGGTCTCACCGGCCCGGAAGGTCTTCTCAACGACGTTGCCGCTCTGCACCGCCTTCAGCTTGGTGCGCACGAAGGCCGAGCCCTTGCCGGGCTTGACGTGCAGGAACTCGACAACCCGCCAGACCTGGCCATCCAGCTCGATCGTGGTGCCGGTGCGAAAGTCGTTGCTGGAGATCATTCCGGCGGGTCGGACGGATCGGGGGATTGTACGTCCGGCTACCGGAGCGGCCCCCTCCCCACCACGGCACAGCGGGCCCGAGGCGCGCCTGCCGGCCGCCCGGGCCCGCTCCCGGAGTCCCCGCGGAAGACCCCAGTCGGGGGCCGGCAAGGCAAGCCTGAGCATGCCAGAGTCCGGACAATCCCACCTGACACGCGGGCCATGAACCGGACACCGACCGCCCCCCGACGGCCCCTGGGCATCGGCCTGGCGGGGCTGCTGCTGGCCCTGGTGCTGCTGGTTCTTCCCGGCCTGCCGGCCGCCGCGGCCCTGCCCCAGGGCAACGCGGTCACCGACCCCACGGCCCTGCTGCGCAACGCCCTGCCGATCGAGCAGGGAGATCTTCAGGATCTGCAGCACCGGCTGGAGGCCACCAGCGACGACCTGCGGGCCAAGCGCTGGAGCGCCCTCGCCGGCACCGTCCGCCGCTGCCAGTCCCTGCTCAGCTCGCGGCGGGCGGCGATCCTGGCCAGCTTCCCGGCGACGGACCAGCAGCGCGCCACCGACCTGATCGACGCCCTCGAGAGCCAGCTCAGCACGCTGGCCGAGGCCGCCGACGGCCAGCGCCGGGATCCCTTCCTGGCCAGCCGCCGCGAGGCTCTGGCCAGCATCGGCGCCGCCGAGGCCCTGCTGGTCGGTCCGTTCCCCTTCGCCATTCCGTCGGAGTTCGACGCCCTCCCCCGTCTGCTCGGGCGGGCCACCGTGCTGCTGCAGACCACCAAGGGGGATCTGACCGCCGTTGTCGACGGTTACAACGCGCCGCTGACGGCGGGCGCCTTCGTGGATCTGGTTCAACGTGGCTTCTACGACAAGCTGCCCTTCATCCGCGCCGAAGACTTCTACGTGCTCCAGACCGGTGACCCCGCAGGTCCCGAGGACGGTTACATCGACCCGAAGACCGGCAGCGAGCGCCATGTCCCCCTCGAGATCCGGGTTCCAGGCCAGGAGACTCCTTACTACAACCAGACCTTTGAAGACCTGGGCCTGTTCAAGGCCCAGCCGGTGCTGCCCTTCAACGCCAAGGGAACCCTGGGCTGGGCCCACTCCGATGAACTGCTCGACGACGGCTCCTCCCAGTTCTTCCTGTTCCTGTTCGAACCCGAGCTGACCCCCGCCGGCCTCAACCTGATCGACGGCCGCTATGCCGCCTTCGGCTACGTGGTCGATGGCTTCGACGTGCTCGAGGAGCTGACCGCCGACGACGGCATCGTCAGCGCCCGGGTGATCGATGGCGGCGAGAACCTGAAGGCCCATGGCTGAGCGCCTGCCGCGCGCAACGCCCGACAGCCCGACGGAACGCAGGGGCCGCCTTGGCTGAGGTCCGGCCCACCAGCGCAGGGCCCACCCTGGCCGATCTGGGGGAGTGGGAACTGATCCGCCGCCTGGGGGCCTTCGCCCCCCCGGGGCAGTTCAACGACGACGCCGCGCTGCTGACCCTGGCTGCCGGCGAACCGCCGCTGGTGCTCAACACCGACGTGCTGGTGGAGGGAATCCATTTCAGCGAGCGCACCACAGGGGCCGCGGATGTGGGCTGGCGGGCTGCGGCGGCCAACCTGTCGGACCTGGCGGCGATGGGGGCCACGACCGTGGTGGGCCTCACCGTGGGGCTTGTGGCCCCGGCCGACACCCCCTGGGCCTGGGTGGAGGGTGTGTACGGCGGCCTGCGCGAGGCGCTGGCGCCGGAGGGGGGTGTGCTGCTGGGTGGCGACTGCAGCGGTGGCGGCCAGCGAGTGCTGGCGATCACGGCCCTGGGACGCCTGGCAGCGGGAGCGGGGCCGGTGCGGCGCAGCGACGGGCGTCCGGGGGACCGGCTGGTCTGCACAGGGCCCCATGGGCTCAGCCGCCTGGGGCTGGCACTGCTGCAGGCGGAGCCCGGTGGCGTGCAGGCGGCGGCCCTGGCGGGGCTCGACCCGGATCTGCGCCAGCGGGCGATCGACGCCCACCGGCGACCACGACCCCGTTTCGATGCGGTGCGGGCTCTGATCGACAGCCGGCCGGCCGGCCTGACCTGGCGGGTGGGAGGCTGCGACAGCAGCGATGGGCTGGCGGCGGCGGTGGCGGCGATTGCGGCAGCGAGCGACTGCGGCGCACGGCTGGATCGCTCCCGACTGCCCCTGGATGCCGCGATGGCCCCCCTGGACGGCGCCGAGAGCTGGTGCCTGGGGGGCGGAGAGGACTTCGAGCTGGTGCTGGCGCTGCCGCCGGCTTGGGCCGACGCCCTGGCGATGCGCCTGGCAGGGGTGCACCCGATCGGCGAACTGGTGGCAGCATCGCCAGGAACGCTGAACTGGCAGGACGGCAGCAGCTGGGCAGACGGGCCAGCCGGATTCCAGCACTTTCACTGAGGGCGGCGGCGGTTCGCCCGGGCAGAACGGAGCGGATCAGCCAGACAGCCACCGATCAATCAGCGTGGATCACCCCCCGGAGGCAGCGATCCCCCTGCGCACCAGCGTGCACAGGGGGATCAGAAGACTGGACGGAGGGGTGAAGTCCCGGCGATCAGCGATCGGAGCCCGGGACCGGTCGGTTCACTTCCAGTTCTTGGCCACCAGCTCAGCCAGGTCGACGACGCGCTGGCTGTAGCCCCACTCGTTGTCGTACCAGCAGATCACCTTGACCATGTTGTCGCCCATCACCAGGGTCAGGTCGGAGTCGACGATGGTCGACTCGTCGGTACCGGCGTGGTCGCTGGAGACCAGGGGCAGATCGCAGTACTTGATGATGCCCTTCATGCCGTTCTCGGAGGCACTCCGGAGAACCTGGTTGACCTCGTCACGGGTGGTGGTGCGGCTCACCTCGAGCACCATGTCCACCACCGAGACGTTGGGGGTGGGCACGCGCAGGGCGATGCCGTTGAGCTTGCCCTTCATCGGGGGGTACACCAGAGCGACGGCCTTGGCGGCCCCGGTCGAGGTGGGAACGATGTTGATGGCGGCAGCCCGGGCACGGCGCAGGTCGCGGTGGCTGGCGTCGAGGATGCGCTGGTCACCCGTGTAGCTGTGGGTAGTGGTCATCGTGCCCTTGACGATGCCGAAGGCCTGGTCGAGGACCTTGACGATCGGCGCCATGCAGTTGGTGGTGCAGCTGGCGTTGCTGAGAATGTCCCAGTCCTCGTGGCGGTACTCATCAGAGTTGACACCCATCACGAAGGTGCCGACCTTGGCACCCTTGCCGGGAGCCGTGAGGATGACCTTCTTGGCGCCGGCCTCGAAGTGCTTGCTGGCACCCACGTCGTCGTTGAAGACGCCGGTGGACTCGATCACCAGGTCAACACCCCATTCCTTCCAGGGGCAGTTGGCGGGATTGCGGTCGTAGAAGGACTTGATCTCCTTGCCGTTGACGATGATCGCGCTATCGGTATGGGTGACCTCCGCATTGCGGAGCGGACCCAGCATCGAGTCGTATTTCAGCAGGTGAGCATTGGTGGAGGTATCGCCGGAGCCGTTCAGGCCCACGATCTCGATACCGGTGTTCTCCCCTCGGCTGAGCCAGCAACGCATGAAGTTGCGACCGATCCGGCCGAATCCATTGATCGCAACGCGCAGAGTCATGGCAGGAAGCGGAGCGGGCTCCGCCGGCAGGGGAATTTGGGCGTCGATCATACAGAAATACCCGGGCCGACCCCTCGGATCACAGGCCGGCACAGACCCGCGGCGGCTGCAAGAACTCGTAAAGAGCTCCTGGGAGGTTCCCGGCTTATTTTCAGCGGGTCCACGCGATGGCTCCCCGACCCATGCTCGACCGGCAGCAACCGCTCCATTTCATCGGGGTCGGAGGCATCGGCATGTCGGCGCTGGCTGGGATCCTGGCGGCACGCGGCTTCGTCGTGAGCGGCTCCGACCAGCGTCGCAATGCCGTCACCGAACGCCTCAGGGCCGAGGGCGTGCGCGTGTTCGAGCATCAGGACGCCGGCACCCTGCAGGAGCTGGCCGCTGCACCGGAAACTCCACCGCTGGTGGTCGTGAGCTCCGCCGTGCCCGAGACCAATCCCGAGCTGGCGGAAGCCCGCCGGCTGGGCCTCAAGGTGCTGCACCGCTCCGACGTGCTGGCGGCCCTGATCAACGAGCAGCCCTCGATCGCTGTGGCCGGCAGCCACGGCAAGACCACCACCAGCACCTTGATCGCCACCCTGCTGGAGGCCACCGACCGCGATCCCACGGCGGTCATCGGTGGCATCGTTCCCGCCTTCGGCAGCAACGGCCGCCACGGGCTTGGCAGCCTGCTGGTGGCCGAGGCCGACGAGTCGGATGGCTCCCTGGTCAAATTCCGGGCCCACCTGGGGGTGATCACCAACCTCGAGCTGGACCACACCGATCACTACCCGGACCTTGACGCCCTGATCGCGACCCTGCGGCGCTTCGCCGAGGGCTCCCAGCGGCTGCTGGCCAACCGGGACTGCCCGATCCTGCGCGAGCATTTCGACGCCACCGCCTGGTGGTCGACCCAAACCCCCGACGGCGTCGATTTCGCCGCCATCGCCCTGGAGGAACGGGGGGACGGAACCAGCGCCGAATTCTTCGAGAACGGGGTCTCCCTGGGCCGGTTCGAGCTGCCTCTGCCGGGGCGCCACAACCTCCAGAACGCCACGGCGGCCCTGGCTGCCTGCCGGCTGGAGGGCGTCCCCTTCGCCGATCTGAGCGAAGCCATGGCCCGGCTACGCCCCCCCGGCCGCCGCTTCGACTGCCGCGGCCTCTGGCAGGACCGGATCGTCGTCGACGACTACGCCCATCACCCCAGTGAGGTGGCCGCCACCCTGGACATGGCTCGGCTGATGGTGGAGAGCGGCCGCAGCCCCCTGCCACGCACGCCGGAGCGGCTGGTGGCGGTGTTCCAGCCCCATCGCTACAGCCGCACGGCCCAGTTCCTGGACGGCTTCGCCGAGGCGCTGGCGGTGGCGGATCTGGTGATGGTGGCCCCGCTCTATTCCGCCGGTGAGGCGCCGATCGATGGCATCAGCAGCGCCAGCCTGGCGGCAGCCGTGCGCTCCCTCGCCCCCCAGCTGAGCGTCGAGGTGGCCGAGAGCCTCGACGACCTGGCGGACCGGGTGGCGGCAGCCTCCCGTCCCGGCGATCTGGTGCTCGCCATGGGTGCCGGCGATGTCAACAGCCTCTGGGATCGGCTGGGCGCCCTCGACGGGCCACAACGGCCCACGAGCCTGGCGGCATGACGATGGTGGCGTCCCCCCCGCCGGGCGTGCGCCGGGCTGTTCCCCTACACGACTACACCACCTGGAAGGTGGGCGGCCCGGCCGACTGGTTCGCCGAACCCTCCAGCCGTGAGGAGCTGATCGCCCTGGCCGCCTGGGCCGCCGCCGAGTCCCTCGACTTCCGCTGCATCGGCGCCGGCTCCAATCTGCTGGTCGCCGATGCCGGGCTGGGCGGGCTCACCCTCTGCAACCGGCGACTGCAGGGCAGCGTGCTGGCCGGCGACGAGGGCTGGGTGGAGGCCGAAGCCGGCGAGCCGATTCCAACCCTGGCCCGCAAGGCCGCCCGGGCCGGGCTGGCCGGCCTGGAGTGGTCCGTGGGGATCCCCGGCACCGTGGGCGGCGCCGTGGTGATGAACGCCGGCGCCCAGGGGGGCTGCACGGCCGAATGGCTGCACTCGGTGGAGGTGCTGGATCCGGCCCGACCGGACGCCCCCTTCCGTCTGATGGCCGAGGAGCTCGACTTCGCCTACCGCCACAGCCGGCTGCAGCAGGAACCACTGCTGGTGCTCTCCGCCCGGTTCCGGCTCGAGCCCGGCCATGACCCGGTGGCCGTCACCGGCCGCACCAGCGCCAATCTGCACAGCCGCACCAGCACCCAGCCCTACCAGCAACCCAGCTGCGGCAGTGTGTTCCGCAACCCCGAGCCGGCCAAGGCCGGACGGCTGATCGAAGCACTGGGCCTCAAGGGAACGGCCATCGGCGGAGCCCAGGTCTCACCGGTGCATGCCAACTTCATCGTCAACACCGGTGGAGCCACTGCCGCCGACGTGGCCGCCCTGATCCTGCTGGTGCAGGACCGGGTCCGCCAGGAGCATGGCGTGGAGCTGCACCCCGAGGTGAAGTGGCTGGGCTTCTGAGGGGCCTGCAGCCGGAAGGGCGATGGCGGTGTCCCCCGCGGGATGCGGCCATCGCCCCCGGGTGAACCGGCCTGGGAGGCCTAACCTGCACTGACCTTTCCACAGCGCAGATGGCGGGCTTCGGACTTCCCAACTTCGGTCAGCTCACGGAAGCCTTCCGCAAGGCCCAGCAGATCCAGCAGGACGCCCAAAAACTCCAGGAAGAACTGGATGCGATGGAACTGGAGGGCACCAGCAGCGATGGCAGCGCCAGCGTCTGGCTGTCGGGCAACCAGCAGCCGCTGCGGGTGCGGGTGAGCCCTGAGCTGGCCGCCAGCGGCAGCGAGGCCACCGAGACCGCGCTGCTCGAAGCCCTGCAAAAAGCCTACGAAACCTCGACCAGCACGATGCGCGAGCGCATGGAGGCCCTCACCGGCGGTCTGGATCTGAATCTGCCGGGTCTGGGGGGCTGACGCCCCTGGAGCCCGGGGCCCCGTTGCCCTCCTCCAGACCTTCCTGACGGCTGCGGCGCCGGGAGACCCGCCGCAGCCGCGGATCGAGCAGGGGCTCCAGCCGCTGGCCGCCCCGCCTGACACCACTGGCCTCGCTGCGCTCACCGGCGCTGCGGGAGCGGCTGCCGGCCGAGCGGGCCTCCAGCTCCGCCAGACAATCGCCATACAGGCCATAACGATCCCAGTCGCTGCCCATGGCGCAGCCGGGATCCCCCTGGTGGCGGCAGTTGCGGAAGCGGCAGGGGTTCCCTGCAAGCCGGCGCCGCAGTTCCGGGAAGGCCTGGGCCAGGGCCTGCGGATCGCTGGCGGCGATCGGACGATTGAAGCCCGGCGAATCGGCCAGCAGCGCCTCACCCTCCCCTCCGGACAACCGGAACAGTTCCACATGGCGGGTGGTGTGCCGGCCGCGCCGCAGGCGTCCGGACACATCGGCGGTGCGCAGGGCCAGTTCAGGCAGCAGGGCGTTGAGCAGGCTGCTCTTGCCCACCCCGGAGGGCCCGCACAGCACGGCGATTCCGGGCTGACAGAGCCTGGCCCGCAGGTCCTCCAACCCCTGGCCCGAGCGCGTGGAGACGGCCACTACCCCATAGCCCCAGCCGCGGACGCGCTCCATCCAGGCCACCACTTCCGGCTCCGACAGCAGATCGGCCTTGGTGAACACCAGGTCGACGGGCTGACCGGTGGCCTCGGCGGTGATCAGGAAACGGGTGATCTGGAGCGGATCGGGCTCGGGATCGCGCAGGGCCACCACGACCACCACCCGATCGACATTGGCCACCGCCGGACGCTCGAGCAGGCTGTGGCGAGGCTCCAGGGCGGCTACGGCGCCCCGCCCGGCGGACCAGTCGATGCCCTCCAGCCGAACCCGATCGCCCACACAGATGACCTGACCGCTCTTGCCCAGCCGGGTGCGACGGGTGCAGAGCAGATCGGTGCTGCCTTGGGGGCCGGGCTGATCGAGACGGACCCGGCAGAAGTTGGCCTGCAGGGCCACCACCCGGCCCCTGTCCGCTGACGGCAGCGTCACGGCGGGGGCACCACAAGGGCAGGCGGGCATGCCGGCCATGGGGCCGGGGAGCGATCAACCGGCACGGCAGACCCACAGGCGCACCGTTGCCGGCTCCGCTCCGGCCTCCACGCTCACGGTATGGCCCTTGTCGCGCAGGCCATCGCTGACCATCCGCTCGGGTTCTCCGGTGTCGAGATCGACCTGCAGCCAGTGGCCGGGGGCCAGCCGCTCGAGGGCGAGCAGGCTGCGCACGTAGTTGAGGGGACAGGGCGTGCCGCGCAGATCCAGGCTGGCGGCGGGCGCCGGAGGCGAACCAACTGCCGGGTCGTCCATGGTCAGCCGAACAGGCCGCCGAACAGACCGCTCTTGTGATGCGGTCGCTGGCCCTTCTTGGTGTGGTGGCCAGCCAGCTGCTCGAGCAGCTCCCGCTCCTCGCCGCTCAACCGGGTGGGCAGGGTGACCTTCACGGTGAACTGGTGGTTGCCACGGGCCACGGGATTGCCGAGCCGGGGAACCCCCTTGTTCTTGAGGGTGATCACGGCACCGGGCTGGGTGCCGGCGGGAATCTCCAGGGGCTCGGCACCGTCGACGGTCTCGACTTCGATGGTGTCGCCGAGGATGGCCTGCAGATAGTTGAGGGTGACCTCGGACTGCACGGTCACGCCCTCGCGGCGCAGGCTCGGGTGGGGCCGCACGCTGAGAAAGACGTAGAGGTCGCCGGGGGGACCGCCGCGCTGGCCGGCGTTGCCCTCGCTGGCCACCCGCAGACGGGTGCCGGAATCAACCCCCGCCGGGATGTTGATGCGCAGCGTCTTGGCGACCTGCTGCAGGCCAAGGCCATTGCAATCGCCGCAGGGATCGGCGATCACCTGACCGCTGCCCTCGCAGCTGGGGCAGGGCGCCACCTGGGTGAAGTTGCCGAAGGGGGTGCGGGTGGCGCGCCGCACCTGGCCGGCGCCGCCACAGGTGCCACAGGTGGTGGGCCCGGTGCCAGCCTTGGCACCGCTGCCGCTGCAGGTGCCGCAGGTTTCGAGGTGGCGGATCTGCACCTCCTTTTCCACACCGAAGACGGCGTCGCGGAAGTCGATCGTCAGATCGAGGCGCAGGTCATCACCCTGGCGGGGTCCGCGGCGGCGCGCACCGGCACCGGGACCGGCACCGCCGCCGAAGCCGCTGAAGAAGGTCTCGAACAGATCAGCGAATCCGCCCATGTCGCCCATGTCGGGCATGCCGGCAGCCCCACCGAGACCGGCCTCCCCGAACTGGTCGTAACGGGCCCGGCTCTGGGGATCGCTCAGCACCTCATAGGCCCTGCCGATCTCCTTGAAGCGATCCTCGGCTCCGGGATCCTTGTTGATGTCGGGGTGGTACTGGCGTGCCAGCCGGCGGTAGGCCCGCTTGAGGGTGTCCGCATCGGCATCGCGGCGGACACCGAGAACCTCGTAGAAGTCGGCCATCAGCCGCCCTGCTCCTCGCCACTGCCAGCGTCATCGGAGCCGGGACCGGGACCCATCGACACCTTGACCAGGGCGTGGCGCAACACCCGGCCATTGAGGTGATAGCCACGCTGGAGCTCCTCGATCACCACATCCTCGGGATGCTCCTGGCTCTCCTCGCGCAGGACGGCCTCGTGCAGACTGGGATCGAAGGGTTCGCCCTCCACCCGCATCGGGGAAACGCCCAGCTGCTTGAACACGTCGACGAGCTGGCGGTAAAGGCCCTGGTAGCTGCCATGGAGCGCCTGGGCCTCCTCATGCTGGGGATTGAGCTGACGGCGGGCCCGTTCGAAGTTGTCGACCACCGGCAGGATCTCGCCGAGGGTGGTGCAGGTGATCTGCAGACGTAGGTCGTCCTGGTCGCGGCTCTGTCGTTTGCGGAAGTTATCGAAATCGGCGGCGATGCGCATGTACTGACTGCGCAGGGCATCGTGCTCGGCCTGAAGGCTGGCCAGACGCCCCTCGAGCTCCTGCAGGCGCGAGGCCTCATCACCGGCGGCCGACCCGGCATCGGCCGGCGTCGGATCCGGCTGCTGGGCACCCCCCTCGCCGGCGCCTGCGGCCACCGGCTCCTCGGCTGTGGAGGGATCGCCCTGGGGATCGAGGCGGGTCTCGTCGCTGGCCATGGGAGTGTCGCCGCTCATGCTGCCGGGTACGGGAAATCTCGGAACATGTTGCTGGGCGGTGCGCGCAATCCACAAGCGGCGGAAGCCCGCACCTGCGGCCCTGGGGCCATGCCCTTGCTGCAGAAACCGTAACGGGTCAGGTGTGATCCGCCGCGAATTGCCGAGCCGCGTCAGAATCGGGTCTAAGGAGGTGGCGGTGCCCCCACGCCATCCATCGCATCCCGCGGCTGCGCCAGTCATGACGACCGACACCAGCGGCAGGCCCTCCATCATCGGAGATCTGGACCTCAGTCCCGGTTCGGTCCCCATGGCGGACACGACGGTGGCCATCGAGGACCTGGAGCAGAGCAGCAGCGGCCAGAACGTGTCCCCGGTGATGAACCTGGTGGACCGGATCCTGATCGAGGCCCTGACCAGCGGGGCCAGCGACATCCATGTGGAGCCCCAGGAGGAGGGGCTGCTGGTCCGCCTGCGGCAGGACGGGGTGCTGCGCCGACTGGAGGTGCTGCCCCGCACGCTCACGCCGGCGATCACGTCCCGGCTGAAGATCATGGCCGACCTGGACATCGCCGAGCGGCGCATGCCCCAGGACGGGCGGATCCGTCGCCAGTTCCGCGGGCGGACCATGGATTTCCGGGTCAGCACCCTGCCCAGCCGCCATGGCGAGAAGGTGGTGCTGCGGCTGCTGGACAGCGGCTCCACCCAGCTCGGACTCGACTCGCTGATCACCGACCCCGAAGCGCGTCAGAGACTGCGGGAGATGGGATCCAAGCCCTTCGGCATGATCCTGGTCACCGGTCCGACCGGCTCGGGCAAGTCGACCACGCTCTATGCCCTCCTGGCGGAGCGCAACGACCCGGGCATCAACATCTCCACGGTCGAGGATCCGATCGAATACACCCTGAAGGGCATCACCCAGACCCAGGTCAACCGCGAGAAGGGTTACAACTTCGCCTCGGCACTGCGGGCCTTCATGCGTCAGGACCCGGACGTGCTGCTGGTGGGCGAGACCCGCGATCTGGAGACCGCCCGAACGGCGATCGAGGCCGCCCTCACCGGCCACCTGGTGCTGACCACCCTCCACTGCAACGACGCCGCCAGCGCCTTCGCCCGACTCGATGAGATGGGGGTGGAACCGTTCCTGGTCAGCGCCTCTCTGCTGGGCGTGATCTCCCAGCGCCTGGTGCGACGGGTCTGCGAAGAGTGCCGCGTTCCTTACCACCCCGATCCCACCGAGCTGGCGCATTTCGGCCTGGTGGCCTCCGACGAGAGCGACATCAGCTTCTACCGGGCCACGACAACGGCTCCCGACGATCCCCATGCCTGCCCGGCCTGCCAGGGCCGGGGTTATTCCGGGCGGGTCGGCGTCTTCGAGATCCTGTTGATGAACGAGACCCTCTCCTCGGCGGTGGCCAAGCGATCCAGCACCGAGGCTCTGCGCCGGCTCGCGCTCGAATCCGGGATGAAGACCCTGCTGGGCTATGGCCTCGACCTGGTGCGCCAGGGCCATACGACCCTGGATGAGGTGGAGCGGATGCTGCTCACGGATACCGGTCTGGAGTCGGAGCGGCGGGCGCGGGCGCTCAATTCACTGATCTGCAAGGGCTGCGGAGCCGGACTGCAGGACGAATGGCTGGAATGCCCTTACTGTCTGAGGGTGCGGCATTAGATCCATGCCTGAGAGCGATGTCCTGATCGAGGACCTGATGAGCGAGCTGGTGAAGGGGGGTGGAAGTGACCTCCACCTCGCCACCGGCCAACCCCCCTACGGACGCTTCAACGGTGAACTGCGGCCGATGCTGCAGGACCACAAACTGGACGAGGAGAGCTGCAACAGGCTGATCTTTTCGCTGCTGAACAACTCCCAACGCAAACAGCTCGAACAGAACTGGGAGCTGGACTGCTCCTACGGGCTCAAGGGTGTCGCCCGCTTCCGGGTGAATGTGTACCGGCAACGGGGAACCTATGCCGCCTGCCTGAGGGCCCTGGGCAACACCATCCCGCCCCTGGATACATTGGGGGTTCCTCCGATTGTTGAGGAGATCTGCCAGAAGCCGAAGGGTCTGGTGCTGGTCACCGGGCCGACGGGCTCCGGCAAGACCACCACACTGGCGGCTCTGCTGAATCACATCAATCAAACGCGATCAGAGCATATTCTCACAATCGAAGACCCGATTGAATTTACCTATCGCAACGACAAATCACTGATTCACCAACGGGAGCTCAATGAGGACACCCGCAGTTTCGCCAATGCCCTGCGAGCGGCGCTGCGGGAAGACCCGGATGTGATCCTGGTGGGTGAAATGCGCGACCTGGAGACGATTCAGCTCGCCATCACAGCGGCCGAGACCGGTCACCTCGTCTTCGGCACCCTGCACACCAGCTCCGCTGCCCAGACCGTCGATCGCATGGTCGACGTCTTCCCCACCGGCCAGCAGACCCAGATCCGCGTTCAGCTGAGCAGCAGCCTGCTGGCGGTGTTTGCCCAGACCCTCTGTCGCCGCACCGCCTCCAAGGCCGGACAGTTCGGCCGGGTGATGGCTCAGGAGATCATGATCAACAACCCCGCCATCGGCAACCTGATCCGTGAGGGCAAGACGGCCCAGCTGTATTCCCAGATCCAGACGGGCGCCCAGACCGGCATGCAGACCATGGAACGGGCCCTGGCCAATCTGGTGGCGAGCGGCCAGATCAGCCCCAGTGAAGCGCTGGTGAAAACCACCCGGCCCGATGAACTCCAGCGCCTGCTCGATCAGGTGTGACCCAGACAGCCCCATGACCTCCTTCGTCGTCACTTACACCACCCGCGCCGGGCGGCGTCGCCAGATCAACCTGGAGGCCGATTCACCGGCCCAGGCCCGCCGGACCCTGCGCCAGCGGGGCATCCTGGCCAACACCGTGGTCCGCAAGGATCTCACCACTTCGGCGGCCCAGGCGAAGCCCGCGAAGGATCTGAAACTGCCGCAACTGAGCCTGTTTGACGAACGGATCACCGTCAAGGACAAGGCCCTGTTCGCCAGCAAGCTCTCCGCCCTGGTCAGCGCCGGTGTGCCGATCCTGCGGGGGCTGGAGCTGATGCGCACCCAGCAGCGTAAACCGCTGATGAAGCGCGCCCTCACCAGCATGACCACCGAGGTCAATCAGGGCGACAGCCTGGGCAATTCGATGCGTCGCTGGCCGAAGGTCTTCGACAACCTGTCGATCGCCATGGTGGAAGCTGGCGAGGCGGGTGGTGTGCTTGATGAAACCCTGAGTCGACTGGCCAAACTTCTCGAAGAAAATTACAAGCTTCAGAACCAGGTCAAGTCGGCCATGGGTTATCCGGTCACGGTTTTGGCTGTGGCGATCCTGGTGTTTCTGGGGATGACGATTTTCCTGATCCCCACGTTCGCAACAATCTTCGAGGATCTGGGCGCGGAATTGCCTCTGTTCACCCGGATGATGCTGGGGCTCAGCCAACTGTTGCGATCATCCTTCTCGATCCTGCTGGTGGGCGGGATCATGATCGGAGCGTTTTTCTTCTCCCGGTTCTATGCCACCCAGAAAGGCCGCCGCCAGGTCGATGGCCTTCTGCTCAAAGTTCCCCTCTTCGGTGATCTGATCCAGAAAACAGCGACGGCTCAGTTCTGCCGCACCATGAGTTCCCTCTCGCGTGCTGGTGTCCCGATCCTGATGTCCCTGGAGATCGTGCGTGAGACAACCAGCAACAGTGTGATCGGCGATGCCATTCTCAACTCCCGCAACGAAGTCAGTGAAGGACTTCCGTTGAGCGTTGCCCTGGGAATGAAGAATGTGTTCCCGGAGATGGCGATCAGCATGCTTTCGATCGGTGAGGAGACCGGTGAGATGGACGCCATGCTCGCCAAGGTGGCCGACTTCTACGAGGATGAAGTGACGACCATGGTGAAAACACTGACCTCCATGCTTGAGCCGTTGATGATCGTACTTGTGGGTGTGATTGTCGGCTCGATCCTGGTGGCGATGTATCTGCCGATGTTCTCGGTGTTCGAGCACATCCGCTGATCAATCCAGAGGCTGGCTGGAAGCCCGGCCGCTGCCGCTGAGGGATTCGGCCAGGGCCTGGCCGGCCAGCCAGCCGGAACTCCAGCAGTGCTGGAAATTGAAGCCGCCGGTGACCCCGTCGACATCCAGCACTTCCCCCACCAGGTGCAGGCCCGCACAGCGCCGGCTTTCCATCGTGGCCAGGTCCACCTCCCCGAGCGGGATCCCGCCGGCGGTGACGAACTCTTCGCCGAAGGGGCCACGACCGGCGATCCGGTAGCGGCTGTCGCGCAGGGCGGCGACCAGACGGCGGCGCTGCTCCCGGCTGAAATCAGCCCAGCGCGTCTCCGGCGGGATACCGCAGCGCTCCAGCAGGTGCCGCCACAGACGACGGCTGAGGGAGGGCCAGGGCCTGGACGTGGCCAGCTGGCGGCGCGGCTCCCGCTGCCGGCAGCCCTCGAGCAGATCCTCCAGCTCCGGCTCGGATCGGCCACCGCTCCAGTCGACCCGCAGACTGCCGCGGTAACCGTGATCGCGCAGATCCCTGGCGGCGAAGGCGGTGAGCCGCAGGGTGGCCGGACCACTCAGGCCCCAGTGGGTGATCAACACGGGGCCCCGCTGGCGATGGCGCTGGCGGCGCGACGAGGGGCGGTCCGCTTCCGCAGCAGCCGGCGGCAGCCATTCGAGTTCCGCCGGATCGACGACCACCCCCGCCAGGGAAGCCAGGGGATGGTCGGCCAGTGAGAGGGTGAACAGGGAGGGCACTGGTGACACCAGGCCATGGCCCAGGGACGCGGCCAGACGATGGCCGCTGGGATGGCTGCCGGTCGCCAGCACCAGCCGCTCGCAGTGGATCCGCCGGCCATCGCGCAGGCTGAGGGCGAAGCCGGCATCCGGCAAGCGCTCGGCCGTCCGCAGGGCGCAGCCAGGGGCCACGCGCACCCCCGCCGCCGCCGCCGCATCGCGCAGCACCGTCACCACGGCGCTGGAGCGGTTGGCGCGGGGGAACAGGCGGCCGTCGGCCTCCTCCACCAGCTCCAGGCCGCGATCGGCGAACCAGGCCACAGCATCGCCGGTGGCGAAGCGGGAGAAGGGTCCGCGCAGGGCCTGGCCTCCGCGGGGATAGTGACCGACGAGCGCCCGGGGATCCCAGCAGGCATGGGTGACGTTGCAGCGGCCGCCGCCGCTGATGCTGACCTTGTGCAGCGTCTCGGGTGTGGCCTCAAGCACCAGCACCGCCGGCCCTGCGCCGGAGGCCACGGGACCGGCCTCGGCGGCGGCGATGGCGGCCATGAAGCCGGCCGGACCGCCACCGGCGACCACGACGGGAACCCGGCTGGGCAGCATGGGGTGATGGAGAACGCCTACCGCTTCAGTGTGGCCCCCATGCTGGACTGCACGGACCGGCACTTCCGGGTGCTGATCCGTCAGGTCAGTCGCCATGCCCTGCTCTACAGCGAAATGGTGGTGGCCCTGGCCATCCATCACATCCTGCGGGATGGCCCCGCCGGAGGCCCGGGGGCCGCAGAGCGGGAGCGCCGGCTGGAACGGCTGCTGGGCTTCGATCCGGGGGAACGGCCCCTGGCCCTGCAGCTGGGGGGTGACGATCCCGCCATTCTCGCCGAGGCCGCGCGGCTGGGAGCCGAGCGCGGCTACGACGAGATCAACCTCAACGTGGGCTGTCCGAGCGAGAAGGTGCAGCAGGGCCGCTTCGGCGCCTGCCTGATGGCCGATCCGGAGCGGGTGGCGCGCTGTGTGGAGGCGATGGCGGCCGCCAGTGACCGGCCGGTAACGGTCAAACACCGCATCGGCATCGACGATCGCGACTCGTTCGCCGAGCTGCTGACCTTCGTCGACACGGTGGCCGCCGGGGGCGCCCAGCGGTTCGCCGTGCATGCACGCAAAGCCTGGCTGGAGGGGCTCGATCCCAAGCAGAACCGCACGATCCCGCCCCTGCGCTGGGATGTGGTGCAGCGGCTCAAACGGGAACGACCGCGGCTGACGATCGAGCTCAACGGGGGCCTGGAGGAGCCGCAGCAATGCTGCGATCAGCTGGCGCAGGGTGTGGACGGGGTGATGGTCGGACGGGCCGCCTACAACCATCCATTGCGCTGGAACGGGGTGGACGCCACGCTGTTCGGGGACGGCCACCCGGCGGCCACAGCCTCGTCAGTGCTGCGGGGGCTGATGCCCCACGCCGAACGCTGGTGCAGCGAGGGCAACCGACTCTGGGCCATCGCCCGTCACCTGGTGCACCTGGTGGAGGGGGTGAATGGGGCGCGTCACTGGCGCGCGGCCCTGACCAGGGCCGCCGGTGAGCGGCAGGCGGGGGTGCAGGTGCTGGAGACGGCCTGTCGGCAGCTGGAGGAGCGGGGTCTGTAGCTCAGCCGGGGGACGCCCCCGGGACCGATCAGGGGCAGACGCTCAGTCTTCGGCGCCGGCGTAGTCGCCGCCACCACCGCTGCGGCGCCGGCGCACACGGCCGTTGTCGAAGGCGTCGGAACCGCCCCGATCAGCGCCGCCGCCATAGCTGCGGTCTTCCCAGCCCTGGGCTCCGGAACCCCGTTCGCCGCCGCCGCCATAGCCACCACCACCACCGCCGTAACCACCGCCGCCGCCACCGCGCCGGCCGTAACCACCGCCGCCACCACCGCCGCCGCGGCCGTAAGAGCCACCGCCACCGCCGCCGCCGCTGCGGGGCTCAGCCTTGTTGATGCGCAGGGGACGGCCCATCAGTTCGGCCCCCTGAAGGGCATCGATGGCCCGCGATTCGGACTCGGCATCAGCCATCTCAACGAAGGCGAAGCCGCGCTTGCGACCGGTGTCGCGCTCCAGGGGCAGCGCACAATTCACCACTTCGCCATAAGGGGTGAAGAGTTCAACGACGTCCTCCTGCTCGGCGCGGAAGGGGAGATTGCCGACGAAAATGCTCACTGACCGACTGGACCGAAGGGGTTTCCAAGTGGGGAGAGGGCTTGCCTGCCTCCCGGCTCCAGCCTAATGCCGTGCTGCGATTTGTCCTGCCCCAGCTGCAGAACGGTTGCGGCAGGTCACGGAACCGAAGCAGCGGCGTCGGTGCCGGCCTCCAGACGCCGGCGGGCCAGGCTCAGCTGATGGCGGACCTGCTCGAATCCGGTGCCACCCTCGCTGCGGCGGGCCGTGACGACCTGGCGGGGGGCGATCGCCTCGTGGATATCGGCCGCAAAGGCCGGATGCAGGGCCTGCCAGCGCTCCAGGGGCAGGTCCCGCAGCAGCACACCCTCCTGCAGGCAGCCTTTGACCAGGCCGCCGACCAGCTGGTAAGCCTCGCGAAAGGGAACCCCGCGGGCCACCAGGTAATCGGCCACATCGGTGGCGTTGGAGAAATCAGCGGCGACCGCCGCCTCGAGGCGCTCGCGGCGAAAGCTCAGCCCCTCCTCGAACAGGATCGCCATCGCCTCCAGGCAATCGAGGCAGGTGCGGACCCCGTCGAACAGCGCCTCCTTGTCCTCCTGGAAATCCTTGTTGTAGGCCAGGGGGAGCCCCTTGATCATCGTCAGCAGGCCCATCAGGTGGCCGAACACCCGACCGCTCTTGCCCCGCACCAGCTCCGGCACGTCGGGATTCTTCTTCTGAGGCATCAGGCTGCTGCCGGTGGCGCAACGGTCGGTGAGGCTGACGAAGCCGAATTCCTCACTCGCCCAGAGAATCACCTCCTCGCTGAGGCGGCTGAGGTGCACCAGGATCAGGCTGGCGGCCGCCATGAACTCCACGGCGAAGTCGCGGTCGCTGACCGCATCCAGGCTGTTGGCGTAGATCGCCCCGAAGCCCAGGGCCGCGGCGGTGTGGCGCCGATCGATCGGCACGGGGGTACCCGCCAGGGCCGCGGCGCCGAGCGGGCAGATGTCGACGCGACGCCGCACATCGGCCAGGCGGGCGCGATCGCGCTCCGCCATCTCCACGTAGGCCAACAGATGGTGGGCCAGGCACAGGGGCTGGGCCCGCTGCAGGTGGGTGTAGCCCGGGATCAGCGTGTCGGCATGCTCCTCGGCCCGGGTCAGCAGCGCCCGCTCGAAGCGCACCAGGGCGGCATCGATGGCGTCGATCTGCCGCAGCAGCCAGAGGCGCACATCGGTACCGACCTGATCATTGCGGCTGCGACCGGTGTGCAGCTTCTTGCCGAGGGGACCGAGCCGTTCGATCAGCCGCCGCTCGACGGCGAAGTGCACATCCTCATCCGCCAGTCCGGGCTGGAAACTCCCCTCGGCCGCCTCGGCGCGGATCGCCTCCAGGCCGCCGACGATCCGCTCGGCCTCCTCCGGCGTGATCACCCCACAGGCCCCGAGCATGCGGGCATGGGCGACGGAGCCGTCCAGGTCCTCCTGCAGCAGGGCGATATCGAAACCGATCGACGCGTTGAAGCGCTCGATCGCCGGGTGAAGACCCTGCTCGAAGCGATCACTCCATCCGCCGGCACTACCGCCGGTCACCCCGGACGCCGGGGTGGGGGAATCCGCTGCCATCGGCTGCCAGGAACGGCCCTCAGCTTGCCACCCGGGGCCCTCCCGCCAGCGGCAGGGGCGGGAGCATCACCTCATCGCGGACCTTGAGCACCACAAGGGAGGCATCGTCCTCGAGCCGGCGGTCGGAGCCGACGAAACCATCGAGGCGGGCGAACAGCTGATCGAGGATGCGCTGGGCGCCCAGACCACTGCGGCAGGCGCCGTGGAAAGAGCGCAGCAGCCGGTGCTCGTCGAAACGCTCGCCGCTGAAGCCGGTGGCCTCGGTAACACCATCGGTGTAATAGAGCAGCACGTCACCAGGCTCCAGCTGCTGGCTGCCGCAGTCGTACTCGGCCTCGCTCTCCAGGCCGATCAGCAGCCCCGGCGCATCCAGCCGCTCGACCCGCCCGCTGGCACGGCGCCAGAGCAGCGGTGGGTTGTGGGCGGCGTTCGCATAACGCAGGCGCCGGGTGGTGGGGTCGTAGTCGGAATAGAAGAGGGTGACGAACCGGTGGGAATGGGCCAGATCCTCCTGGGCCAGCCGGTTGAGATCGCGCAGGATGCGGTCGGGCGGCAGACCGCTGAGCACCTCGGCCCGCAGCATCCCGCGCAGCAGCGTCATCAGCAGGCCGGCAGGGATGCCCTTGCCCATCACATCGCCCATCACCAGCGCCCAGCGCCCCTGCTCCCGCTTGCGTCCCGCGGATTCGGGCAGGGTGGGGATGAAGTCGTAGTAGTCGCCCCCGACCTGGAAGGCGGGCCGGCAGCGAGCTGCGAGTTCCACCCCCTCGATCACCGGGCAGCGGTCCGGCAGCAGCTGGGCCTGGACCTCCGCCCCAATGCTCATCTGCCGATCCAGCCTCTCGTGGCGGCGCATGTCCTGCTGCAGCCCCTCGTTTTCCAGGGCGACACCGGTGAGGTCGGCCACCATCTGCAGATGGCGGCGGTACACCTCACTCCAGCTGTAGCCGCGGCGGCCACTGAACACGTAAAGGCGCCCCCGCTGGCTGCTGCGAGCCACCACCGAGGTGGCGAAGACCTGATCGGAACCCAGCAGGCGGCGCACCAGCGGATCGAGGGCCGCGATCGCCGCCTCGCCGACGGGCCGGGTCTGGATCTCGGCATCCGGCAGGGCCGCGATCTGCCGCAGCAACTCGGCGCAACGGTCGCCGGCGGTGGCCTGGAGCTGCTCGCGCCACAGGCGCCCGTCGGCATGAAAGGGAACGAGCAGGGCCGCCTCAGCATCGACGAGCCGGCAGGCCACCAGCGGCACAAGCTCCATGAAGCGCTGGAGATTGGTGTAGCTGCGCAGGGCGAAGACCAGCGAAGCCAGCAGTTCCTGGCTGCGGCGCTGCTCGCGGCTGAGGCTGTCGAGCAGCTGGCGCAGCGCCGTCGATGCAGTCAGGGACTGGGCCGCATGCCCCCCGGGACGGCGAGCGGCGCCGGCACCGGAGGGAGGCTGGGGATGGCTTGGCGGCGTACTCGTCAGGGGCCGGCCTGAGGGAGGCCGAACGGTAGCAGTCTTCGCCGGGCCGGTCGTCAGCTGGCGAGGAGGGCCTCGACGAACTCGTAACTGTTGAACGGCCGCAGATCGCGGATGCCCTCACCAGCACCGATGAAGCGGATCGGCAGACCGGCCTCGTGGGACACCGCGATCGCCACACCTCCCCGGGAGCTGCCATCGAGCTTGGTGATCACCACACCGGTGAGGCCGGCGGCGCCGGCGAAGGCCATCGCCTGGCGCAGGCCGTTCTGACCCTGGCTGGCGTCGAGCACCAGCAACGACTCGACCGCGGCCTCCGGAGCCAGCTTGTCGACGATGCGGCGCACCTTGGCCAGTTCCTCCATCAGATTGTGCTTGGTCTGAAGCCGGCCGGCGGTGTCCACCAGCACCAGCTCAGTGCCCTGCGCGCGGGCCGCGCCGATGGCGTCGTAGACCACCGCCGCCGGATCGGCGTTGGCGGAGGGATTGGCGATGACGGCAACACCGCTGCGCTGGCCCCAGACCGTGACCTGCTGGACGGCGGCGGCCCGGAAGGTGTCGGCCGCGGCGATCAGAGCGGAGTAGCCGCTGCGCACGGCCAGATTGGCCAGCTTGCCGAGGGTGGTGGTCTTGCCGACGCCGTTCACCCCCACCATCAACCAGACATTGAGACGGCCATGCTCCGGGGCCAGCAGGCCGCGGCCGCTGGCCTGGATCGGTTCCTCGAGCAGGCCGCGCAGCTGCTCTTTGAGGAACCGGATCCCCTCGGCGGGATCGACAACCTCGGCGTTGAGGCGCTGGCGCAGGCTCTCCAGCACCTGATCGGTGGCCTGGACACCGACATCGGCGCTGAGCAGGGTGGTCTCGAGGTCGTCGAGGATCTCGGGGGTGAGCGGGTCGTCGCCGAGGCGCTCCAGCAGCTGGGTGACGAAGCCCCGGCGGGTCTTCTCGAGACCGCGCCGCAGGCGGCCGAGCCAGTCGATCTCCTCGATCGACACCTCCTCAACGCGACGACCCTGGGCGGCGAGCACCTCGGCCGACCAGGTGAAGGTGTCGTCGAAGGCCCCGAGGGCGGGCGCCTCATCAGCGGGGGCCGCAGGCGTCGCAGGGGCGGGTGCGGCGGCGGCAGGGGCCGCTGTCGGTGTCGGCGACGGGGCCGGGGCAGCGGGGGCGGCGATCTCCTCGAGCCGAAGGCGCCGCTGGGCAGCCGCCTGCTCCAGCAGGGAGAGCCCGGGAGCTGGCGCGGCTGCCGAGGGCTGGGGGGCCGCCGGCGGGGCGGGAGCGGGGGCGGAGAGCGGCGGCGGGGCGGGAGCCGGAGGCGCGCTGACGACCTGCGGAGCCGAAGCCTCCGGGCCCGGGACGGACGCCGGGACAGACACCGGGGCGGACGGGGCGGCGGGCGGAGCCGCAGGAGTGAGGACGGCGTCGATGGACGCCGGGGCGCCCGGCAGGCTCGCGTCAGGTGGCGGGGCGGAAGCCTGGGGCGGTTCCGGCGGAGGGGGCGCCGTCAGCGGTACAGCCACGGGGGCCGGCGACTCGGCGGGTGGAGTCGCCGCCTGGGTCTTCGCCTCCTGTTCGGCCTTGAGCCGCAGATAGGCCTGGCGGGCCCAGGCCAGGGCGTCCTGGTCGACGGCCGGGGCCTCGGCGGCAGTGCTGCCGGACGGGGCTTCTGCCGGGGCGGGCTGGGCCGATGGCACGGGTCCAGGAGCCGGCGCCATCGGCGCAGGAGCCGGGGGCTCAGGAGCAGCCGGCTCCGGAGGAGACTCCGGCGCCGGGTCCGGGGACTCCTTGGGAGTCAGCTCACGCTTGAACCAGTCGAACACCATCGCCCTCAGAAAGCTCGCGGATCAGACCTTGGCCGCCGTGAAGCGCCGCAGCACGCCATTGATCATGCGGCGTCCCTGCTCATCGCTGTAGCGGTTGGCCAGTTCCACCGCCTCGTTGCAGGCCACGGCCGCCGGGGTGGCGAAATCCTCCAGATCCACGACCGCCAGACGCAGGATGTCCCGATCGATGCGGGGCAAACGGGTGAGCCGCCAGCCCTCCATCACGCCATCCAGGCGGGAATCGATCCCCTGGCGGGCTGACAGGACGGCCCGGACACGGTCAACGGCACCGCGGCGGACCTCCTCTTGATCGGCGAGCAGCAGCAGCCGGGGCAGCTCCAGGCTGGCGGAGAGCCGGTTCAGAGCCTGCTCGGCATGGCTGAGACCGCCCTGGAGATGCTCACGCACCTTGGGCAGCCGCTGCTCACCGGCATCCTGCAGCTCGCTGTCGAGCAGCTCCTGCTGGGCCTGCTGCAGATCCGCCGCGGAGCGATCGAGGGCATCGCGCACGTGCTGGCTGAGGCTGGAGAGGGCCTGGTGGAGCAGGGACTCGAGGGAGAGATCGGCGACCGGAGGGCCATCGGCACGGTCGCTGACCTGGCCGAGCATCAGCAGGGCCAGTTCACGGGAGAGGGTGCGACTCTGCATCAGGAGAGCTGTGGAGCCCGCAGCTGGGCCATCAGGCTGGAAAAGCTGCGGTTGGACGTGGGTTCCCTGTCATCGGGGCTGACGATGCCTGCGGAGATGATCGTGCGGAAGGCATCCTCGACACTGAGGTTGATATCGCGCACCGAACTTTCGGGTACGACGGCATACCAGCCGGTGGTGGGGTTGGGGGCCGTGGGAATGAACACGCTCAGCATCGGTTCATCGAAATCGGCCTGGAGCGAGTTGGCCAGGACGCCGGTCACAAAGCCGAGGGCATACAGACCGGGCCGCGGATACTCGACGAGCACCACCCGGCGGAAGCGGGTGGAGTTATCGCGCAGGAAGGTCTCGAGCAGCTGCTTGAGGGTCTTGTAGACCGATCCCGCCAGGGGGATGCGCAGCAGGGTTCCCTCGCCGAACTCCAGCAACCAGCGACCGACGATATTGCGGGCCATCAGGCCGATCAGCAGGATTCCCAGCAGCGGGACGAGCAGACCGACCCCGAGATTGATCAGTTCCTGAAAAAGGGGATTGAGCGTATTGAACGGGTTGAACTGCTTCGGGATCGACGTCAGGAACGCCAGGACGAACCGGCTGACCGTGGTGGCCAGCCAGATGGTGGTAGCCAGGGGGATGACCACCAGAAGACCGGCGATCAGGTCGTTCTTGAGGTCCTGCTGGAGACGGGATCCCAGCGGCTCATCGGATCTGGGACTGGAAGGGACCAAGGCCTGCGGCGCGGGACGCTGGCTTCAACCCTAACCAGCGACCCAACTCAGAGGACACTGCCGAGGCAGAGGATCGTGAAGGCGACGATCAGGACGATCGCGCCGCCGGAGCCGGCATAACGCCGCTGGCTGAGGGTCACCTTGCTGGTCTGCTCAGCCTGCTTGAACTGCTCCTCGAGCTGGGAGAGCTGACGCTCCACGAAGGCGCGGGCGGACTGCGTCTTCTGGGCTTCGGTGGCGCCAGGGGGCACCTGGCCGGTGGCCTCGGCCTGCTTGATCAGCTGCTGGAGCAGGGCGGGATCGCGACTCTGCTGACGGGCCATCTCGAGCTGGCCCTTCTTGGCGGCGAGCTGCTGGTCGGATTGCTGCTGAAGAATCTGGTCGCCCCCGAAGGCGATCGGCAGGGAGGCGGTGAGCAACACGGCCAGCAGACCGCTCAGGATGCAGACCGCCCAGAGAATGGGGGTCCGGGATTCACCCGCATCCTCAAGACGCGAGGAGAGGTACATGAGCACCAGGCCGATCAGGGCCATCGGCGACTGGTTGATCAGCCGCTCCACCACCAGCTGGCGGAAGGCCTCCGAACCCCAGTCCCAGAGCACCAGAACCCCGAGCAGCTGGAGAACGGTCAGCACCACGAGGGTGATCCCCATCCAGCGCAGAAGTGGACTGAACCGGGTGGTGGAACTCACGGTCACGTGGGAGTTGATTTCTGGAAGGGACTTTACCGACCACTGCGGAATCGTCAGGCCATGGAACCAGGAGAGCTGAGCGATCTGGCGGCGGCGCTCCGGGCGGAGGCGGCGGCGCTGGGATTCGATCCGGTGGGGATCGCCGCGGTTCCTGGAAGCGCCCGCCTGCATCTGCGCACGGCGGCCCTGGAGCGGTGGCTGGAGGCGGGCCATCAGGCGGACATGGCCTGGATGGCCGATCCCCGCCGCCGGGCGGTGGAGACCCTGCTGCCGGGCGTCCGCTCCGTGGTGGCGGTGGCCCTGAGTCATCACGTCAGCGACCGGCGGGTTCCCGGCTCCCTGAAGGTGGCGCGCTATGGCTGGGGGCGGGACTACCACCGGGTGATCGATGGCCGGCTGCGCCGGCTGGGTCGCTGGCTCGAGGCCCACTGCCCCGGCAGCGGCTGGCGGGCCTGTGTCGACAGCACCCCGCTGCTGGACAAGGCCTGGGCGGAGGAGGCGGGGCTGGGCTGGATCGGCAAGAACGGCAACCTGATCCACCGCCGCCGGGGCTCCTGGCTGCTGCTGGGCCATCTGCTCACCACGCTGCCGCTGCCGCCCGACCGGCCTGCGGAGAGCCTCTGCGGCAGCTGCCATCGCTGCCTCGACGCGTGCCCCACCGGCGCCCTGCCGGAGCCCTTCGTGGTCGATGCCCGGCGCTGCATCGCCTACCACACGATCGAGAATCGCGATCCGGTCCTGCCCGGCCCGATCGCCACCGCCCTCGGCGGCTGGGTCGCCGGCTGCGACATCTGTCAGGAGGTCTGCCCCTGGAACGAGGGCGATCTGCCGGTCTCCTCGGATCCGGATCTGCAGCCGCGACCCTGGCTGCTCGATCTGCGGCCCGAACAGGCCCTGACCTGGAGCGATGAGGACTGGGACCAGCGGCTGCGGGCCTCGGCCCTGCGCCGGATCAAGCCCTGGATGTGGCGGCGCAACCTGCGGGCCGCAGTGGGAGAAACCGCCACAGATCCCTAGGCTGACGCCATTCAACCGCCCTTAGCTCCGTGGGTCGCCGCCGCAGGCTTTCGCTGCTCACCCTGCCGCTGGTGTCGACCCTGCTGCTCGGAACGCTGCCTCCGGCGCGGGCGATGGTTCCCTACGTGTTCATCCCCCAGCCCAAGGAGCTGGAGGCCGCCGGTCTGGGCATCGCCCAGGCGGCCAGCCGGCTGCTGCGGCTGGGCCAGGCGGAGGACGCCTCCCGCCTGGCCGAACTGACGGTGCGGCTGCTGCCGGACAACCCCCAGAGCTGGGTGCTGCTGGCGGAGGCCCATCTGCGCAGCAACAACACCGACAAGGCCCTCTATGCCCTGAGCCGGGCCAAACAGCTCGACCCCAACAACCCCGGCATCTGGTTCGCGGAGGGGGCGCTGGCCCTGCGCAACAGCAAACCCGCCGATGCCCTCGGCCTGCTGCGCAAGGGTCTGCAGCTCGACCCGAAGAATGCGAGCGCCTATTTCGATCTGGGCAACGCCCAGCTGCTGCTGGGCGATCCCGGGGCTGCCCTGGGCTCCTTCGAACGGGCCTCGGGCCTGCGCAAGGACTTCTGGGAGGCAATCAACAACCAGGGGCTGGTGCTCTATGAAGGCGGCCGCAGCAAGGAGGCGGTCGGGCGCTGGCGGCGGGTGCTGAAGATCAAGTCGGATGTGGCCGAAACCACCCTGGCCCTGGCCACGGCCCTGCATGAGGGCGGTGAGTCCAACCGCGCCGAAGCGGTGCGGCTGGCGGAAGCGGCCCTGGCGGCCGATCCCAACTACGTGCTCGACGCCTTCCAGAAGGAACAGCTGTGGGGACCGAAGCTGCGGGAGGCGGCGCGACGGCTGCTGGCCCTGCCCGAACTGAAGCCCGCCGTGGAACGGGCCACCGCCAACGCCTCGGGAACGAGCGACAGCGAGGAGTGAGTCCGGTCCGCGATCTGTAGGCTGAGCCGCATCCGCCGCACAGCCGCAGGTCCGGATGGCCGAGCCGCGTCCCGAGTCACGCATCGAGCCGATCGCCCTGCATCAGGAGATGCAGCGCTCTTACCTCGAGTACGCGATGAGCGTCATCGTGGGCAGAGCCCTGCCGGATGTGCGCGATGGGCTCAAACCGGTGCAGCGCCGCATCCTGTTCGCGATGCACGAGCTCGGGCTCACCCCCGACCGGCCCTACCGCAAGTGCGCCCGGGTCGTCGGCGACGTGCTCGGCAAGTACCACCCCCACGGGGATCAGGCCGTCTACGACGCCCTGGTGCGCCTGGTGCAGAACTTCGCCAGCCGCCATCCGCTGCTGGATGGCCACGGCAACTTCGGCTCGGTGGACGACGATCCACCGGCGGCGATGCGCTACACGGAAACCCGCCTGGCGCCGATCGCCAACGAGGGGCTGCTCGATGAGATCGGCAGCGACACCGTCGACTTCGCCCCGAACTTCGACGGCTCCCAGCAGGAACCGACCGTGCTGCCGGCCCAGCTGCCGTTCCTGCTGCTCAATGGCTGCAGCGGCATCGCCGTGGGCATGGCCACCAGCATTCCGCCCCACAACCTCGGCGAGGTGGTGGATGCGCTGATCGCCCTGATCCGCCGGCCCGACACCAGCGACGAGAAACTGCTGGCCCTGGTGCCCGGTCCCGACTTCCCCACCGGCGGCGAGGTGCTGATCGGCTCGGGCGTGCGCGACACCTATCTGACCGGACGGGGCAGCATCCCGATGCGGGGCGTCGCTCACATCGAGGAGGTTCAGCCCGGCAAGGGGCGGCACCGGCGCAGCGCGATCGTGGTGACCGAGCTGCCCTACCAGCTGAGCAAGGCCGGCTGGATCGAGAAGCTGGCGGAGCAGGTCAATGAGGGGCGCATCACCGGCATCGCCGACATCCGCGATGAAAGCGACCGCGACGGCATGCGGGTGGTTGTGGAACTCAGGCGCGATGCCAACGCCGAAACCGTGCTGGCGGAGCTGCATCGGCGCACCGCCCTGCACAGCAACTTCGGCGCGATCCTGCTGGCACTGGTCAACGGCCAGCCGGTTCAGCTCAGCCTGCGGGAGCTGCTGCAGCACTTCCTGGAGTACCGGGAGCTGACTCTGATCCGTCGCACCCGCCACGCCCTGCGCCGCTGCGAGGACCGGCTGGAGGTGGTGGAGGGACTGATCAAGGCCCTGGACCGCCTCAAGGAAGTGATCGAAATGATCACGGCCGCGGCCGACGCCGCCAGCGCGCGGGCCAGCCTGCAGGTCCACCTCGATCTCAGCGAGCGCCAGGCCGATGCGGTGCTGGCGATGCCCCTGCGCCGGCTGACAGGTCTGGAGCGGGAGGGACTGCGGCGCGAGGCCGACGACCTGCGCGAGGAGCGGGCCGGCCTGCGCCACCTGCTCGATGACCGCTCGGCTCTGCTGGACGCGATGGTGAGCGAACTGAAGGCCCTGCGGAAGCGCTTCGCCACCCCCCGACGCACCCGGTTGGTGGAGGGCGGCGACGACCTGGTCGCCCAGCGGGCCGCCGCGGTGCGGCCGAACGCCGAGGCCCAGCGCCAGAAGGCCTTCGATGCCCTGGCCGGCGACAGCCGGCTGCTCGTGCAGGCCGATGGCAGCGTGCGCATCGTCACACCGCAGGTGCTCGGACGCCTGCATCTCGAGGAAGCGGCCCCCTTCGGAGACCAGACCGCGACCGCCAGCCTGATCCTGCCCACCGCCAGCCAACCCGGCGTGCTGGCCTTCACCGGCGATGGGCGGGTGGCTTTGCTGCGCTGGGAATTCGCCGGACAGGCCCCGGGCAGCCTCGAGAAGTTCCTGCCCGACAGCCTGGCGGGGGCGCGGGTGGTGCAGGTGCTGCCGCTGCCGGAGTCTCCCGGCAGCGGCCTGGGGCTGCTGAGCAGCGATGGCCGCTTCAAGCGTCTGCCGTTGGCCGAATTCCAGGAACTCTCCGGCCGGGCCGCCACGGTGCTGCGCCTGAAGGATGGGGTGGAACTGCTGCGGGTCGTGGTCTGCGACGAGCAGCAGGATCTGGTGGTGGCGAGCAGCACCGGCCGGTTGCTGCGGCTGGCCGTCAACGAAGCCAATCTGCCGGTGATGGGCCGCGCGGCCCAGGGACCGGTGCTGCTGCGCCTGCTGCCGGGCGAGCGTGTGGTGGGGGCCGCGGTCGCGCCAGCCGATGGCCAGGTGCTGCTGGCCACCCGTCAGGGCCGGGTCAAACGCCTGGCGATGGCCAGCCTGCGGCCGTGCCAGCGGGGCGATCTGGGTCAGATCGGCATCCGTTTCCTGGACCGGGAGGACCAGCTGGTGGATCTGCGGCCGGACGGCACGCCGCTGGTCGGAGTGCGGGTGGCCGGCCGTGACGGAAGCCTGCGCTTCGCGCCGGCGGCGCTGGCCGTGGAAGACACCGATGGCACCGGCGAGGCGCTCGACCTGCCGGCCGGCCTCGGCCTCGAAGGGCTCGTGCCCCTGATCCAGGCATGAGCACGGACCGGACCCTGCCACGGGCAATCGGACGGGGCGGGCGGCGGCGCATGGTCGCCGGTGGGCTGCTGAGCCTGGTGCTGGTCGCCCCCGCAGTGGCGGGCGGGACGCACGGGACGAGCGAGCCCGGCCCGGTTCCCTTCGCTGGAGCGGAAGGGCAGGCGCTGCTGCAGCGCAGCGAGGCCCGGGCTGATTTCGGCCCCCTGTCGCAGGAATTCCTGACCCAGGCCAACCTGGCCTACTGCGGCGTCGCCAGTGCGGTGATGGTGCTGAACAGCCTGGCGGTGCCGGCACCGGTGGTCCCGGGCTACGGCCGCTACCGCTTCTGGACCCAGGAGAACCTGTTCCAGCCGGCCACGGCCGCCTTCGTGCGACCGGAGCGGGTGGCGCGCGAGGGGATGACGCTTGAGCAGCTCGCCGGCCTGCTGCAGCGCCATGGGCTGGGAGTGCAGTGGTGGACCGCCGACCGCTTCGACCCCGCCAGCCTGCGCCGGCTGCTGCGCGAGAGCCTGAAGGATCCCAACGACCGGCTGCTGGCCAACTACGACCGGGCCTTGCTGGGCCAGGCCGGCGGCGGTCACATCTCGCCCCTGGCGGCCTACGACGCCGGCAGCGATCGGGTGCTGATCCTCGATGTCGCCCGCTACCGCTATCCGGCGGTCTGGGTGCGGCTGGAGGCGCTGCTCGCCGCCATGCGCAGCGTCGACAGCAGTTCGGGCCGCAGCCGGGGTCTGGTGCGGCTCAGGCCGGCGGCAGCGCCGACCCCTGGGGCAGCAGCGGTGCCACCACCTCCAGAAAGCGGTCGGCCACCCGGTCCCAGCTGAACTGACGCACGTGCTGACGCCCGAAGGCGCGGCAGCGGTTCTGGAGCTCGGGATCGCCGAGCAGGCGCAGCAGGGCCTCGGCCAACGCCTCGGGATCGCGGGGAGGAACCAGCAGGCCGGCCTGGCCATCGGGAATGACCTCGGGGATCGCGGCCGCTGTGGTGCTGACCACGGGCAGACCGGCAGCCATCGCCTCCAGGAACACGATGCCGAAACCCTCCTGCTCGGAGGGGAGGCAGAACAGGCTCGAGCGGCTGTACCAGTCGCGCACCTCAGCGTCGTCGGCCAGCGCACCCAGGATCTGCACCGGGCCATCGAGCCCCAGACTCCGGACCTGAGCCACCAGGGCCCCATGCTCGGGCCCGTCGCCGATCAGCGTGAGCCGGGCCCGGGGCTCGCGACGCAGGACCAGGGCAAAGGCATTGATCAGATCGACGATCCGCTTGCGCGGATACTGACGGGCCACGCACAGCACCCGGAAGGGGTCCCGGTCGGCCGCCGCGGCCACCGGCTCCCAGAGGCCGAGCTCCAGCCCCTCCGGCACCAACCGCAGCCGATCGTCCGGCACGCCGTAATGGGCCCGGATCCGCTCAAGGCAATAGCGGCTGGTGGAGAGCACCAGATCAGCGCGTCGGGCATTGTGTCGCTCCAGCCAGGAGAGCAGGCTGAGCTGCAGCCGGGGCCAGCCCCGCTCGCAGCGGGCCTCCTCGGCCAGAACCCCCTTGATGCTGCAGACGTAGGCGGCGGGGGCGGCACCACTGAGGCGCACGCCGTCGATGTCGAAGCCGACGATCAGATCGTGGGCCCCGGCCGCCAGCCGGCGGGGCAGGCTGAAGTTGAACAGGAGGCGCCGCCACAGGAGAGGTTGGCCCGGGGCGGCAGGCAGCACCAGATGTTCCAGCCGGTGGCCGCGGCGCAGCAGAGCCGCCGCCAGGCCGCCGATGGCCACGGCGGTGCCGCTGCCCTCGGCCGACTGCTGCAGCCAGGAATCCACAAAGGCGATGCGCATCGGTGGGGCAGGGCGGCCGCGCCTCAGGTGGCGGCCGCCAGCCCGGCCGGCTCGAGCATCAGCTTGGTGCGCCGCACCTCCTCATCCATGGCGATCGGGTAGGCGCCATCGAAACAGGCGGTACAGAAATGACCGGCGTGGGTGCGGGCCGCCTCGACCATGCCCGCCTTGCTGAGATAGGCGAGCGAATCCACCCCCAGATGCCGCTCGATCTCCTCCAGGGTGAGGCGGGCGGCGATCAGGTGGTCCTGGGTGTCGGTGTCGATGCCGTAGAAGCAGGGGTGGGTCACCGGTGGTGAACTGATGCGCATGTGCACCTCGGTGGCGCCGGCATCGCGCAGGGCCTGCACCAGCTTGCGGCTGGTGGTGCCGCGCACGATCGAGTCATCGATCACCACCACCCGCTTGCCGGCGAGCACATCGGGCAGGGGATTGAGCTTGACGCGGATGCCGGCCTCACGCATCGCCTGGGTGGGCTGGATGAAGGTGCGACCGACGTAGCGGTTCTTGATCAGACCATCGCCGAAGGGAATGCCGCTGACCCCGGAAAAGCCGATGGCAGCTGGAATGCCGGAGTCCGGAACGCCGATCACGATGTCGGCGTCGACCGCCGTCTCACGGGCCAGCACCTCACCGATGCGGACGCGGTAGCTGTACAGCGATTCGCCGAAGAAGCGGCTGTCGGGCCGGGCGAAGTAGATCATCTCGAAGACGCACAGCTTGGCCGGCTCCTCGATCCAGCGCTGGCGCTCCGGCACCGGGTCGCCGGGTCGGAAATGGACCAGCTCCCCGGGTTCCACGTCTCCGTCAAAGCTGGCGCCGATGATGTCGAGACCGCAGGTCTCGCTGCTCACCACCCAGTGGGCCAGCTCGGGCTCACCCATGTGACCGAAAACGAGCGGGCGGATGCCATGGCCGTCCCGCAGGGCGAACAGGCCCTCGGGCGTGCCGATGGTGAGGCTGAAGGCGCCGCGGCAGCGGCCGGCCGCCTGGCGGATGGCGGCGTTCCAGTCGAGGCCGCTGTCGACCGCCTGTTGCAGGGCGAAGGCGATCAGCTCAGAGTCGGTGGTGGAGGTGAACTCACCGGCCAGATGGTCGAGCTCGGAGCGCAGCTGGGCGGCGTTGACCAGGTTGCCGTTATGGGCCAGGGCCAGGGGGCCGAGGCGGGTCATCAGCACCACCGGCTGGGCATTGCAGACCTTGCTGCTGCCGGTGGTGGAATAGCGGTTGTGGCCGATCGCCAGATCGCCGGGCATGCGCTCGAGCACGTCCTGGTCAAACACCTGGCTGACCAGGCCCATGTCCTTGTGCAGGCGGACCTGGTCCCCCTCAAACACCGCGATCCCTGCCGATTCCTGGCCGCGATGCTGCAAGGCATAGAGGCCGAAGTAGGTGAGGTTGGCCACAGCCTGGCCCGGTGCCATCACTGCGAAGACGCCGCAGGCCTCCTCCGGCTTGTCGGGGCGGTCGGTGTCGGCAGCGTGGTCGGGCAGGAAAGTCAAGATCCGGCCACCTTCGGGGTTCGTCATCCTCGCGCATGGGGGTGCAGGGTCGTCGCACCGGGCTCCCCGGCGCGCTTCGAGGGCGGGGACTCAGTGATCCGGCGGCGGACCGGCCGCGGCCAGCCGCCGCGGAATCGCCTGCTCGAAGGCCTGGCGCAGGGCCGGGACGGGCAGCTGCAACAGGGTGGTGCCGGCCTGCTCCAGGGTGAGCTCGGCACCGGAGCTGACCACCCCCAGGCGGAAGGCCGGAACCGCCGCTCCGGCCGCCTCGAGGGCCTGCTGCCAGGCCGCCGCAGCGGCCGGCGGAACACTGACCAGCACCCGGGCACCCCCTTCGGCGAACAGCAGACGATCAAGCCGCAGGTCGGCGGCGGGAAGCTCCAGCCGGGCTCCGAGGCCGGAGGCGATGCAGCACTCGGCCAGAGCCACCGCCAGACCGCCGTCGCTGAGGTCGTGGGCGGAGGCCACCAGTCCAGCGGCGATGGCCGCGCGCAGGCAGGCCTGAACGGCCCGCTCGAGCGCCAGGTCGGGGAGGGGCGGCCGGCCGGTGAGCAGGCCGTGCACCACCTGCAGGTAACTGCTGGCGCCGAGTCCCACCCGTTCATCCGCGGCGGCGTCCAGGGGCGCCCCCAGCAGCCAGATGGCATCCCCGGGGGTTTGCCAGGCCAGGCCTCGCACCTGATCGAGGTCGTGCACCAGGCCGACCATCCCCACCACCGGCGTCGGGTGGATCGGCTGCATGCCGCCGCCTGGGAGCCGGGTCTCGTTGTAGAGGGAAACGTTGCCACCGGTGACCGGAGTGTCGAGGGCGCGACAGGCCTCCGACAGGCCCCGGCAGGCCATGGCCAGCTGCCAGTAGCCGACCGGAGTGTCCGGCGAAGGGAAATTGAGGTTGTCGGTGACGGCCAGCGGCTCGGCACCCACGCAGCTCAGGTTGCGGGCCGCCTCGGCCACCGCCGCCATGCCGCCGCGCTCCGGATCGAGAGCCACCCAGCGGTTGGGGCAGTCGACCACCGCCGCCACGCCGCGCCGAGCCCCGACCATCGAACCCTCCCCCTGCTGGGGCCGCAGCCGCACCACCGCCGCGTCGGCGCCGCCGGGGGGCACCACGGTGTTGGCCTGCACCTGGTGGTCGTACTGGCGATACACCCAGCGCTTGGAGCCGATGGTGGGGTCGTCGAGCAGGCGCAGCAGCACATCGGACCAGGGGACCGTGCCATCGGCGAGCTGGATGCCGCCGGACGTGGCCGGGGGCAGGCTGTGCTCCCCCCAGCGCCAGTGGGCCTGGATCTCCGCCGGCGGCTCCGCCAGCAGCGCATGGTGGTTGATCGGCGTGTCGTCGGCGAGGGCGCTGGCCGGCACCTCGGCGGCCACCGCTCCCCCCTGCAGCACCCGCACCACGTTCTCCTGCAGCACCCGGCCCACCACGGCCGCCTGCAGCCCCCAGCGGGTGAAGCGGGCCATCAGGGCGTCCTCACGCCCGGGCCTGACCACGAACAGCATCCGCTCCTGCGATTCGGACAGCAGGAACTCGTAGGGGGTCATGCCGGTCTCGCGGGCGGGCACCCGATCGAGATCGAGCTCGATGCCCAGACCACCCTTGGCGGCCATCTCCGAGCAGCTGCAGGTGAGACCGGCGGCGCCCATGTCCTGGGCGGCCACCACATCACCGCTCTGGAAGGCCTCCAGGCAGGCCTCGATCAGCCCCTTCTCCAGGAAGGGGTCGCCCACCTGCACGGCGGGGCGGTCGTCGAGGGAGGCCTCGGTGAGCTCGGCCGAGGCGAAGCTGGCGCCGCCCATGCCGTCGCGGCCGGTGGTGCTGCCCACATACACCACCGGATAGCCCACCCCCTCGGCGCCCGAGCACACGATCTCGGTGGTCTCCATCAGGCCCAGGGCCATGGCATTGACCAGCGGATTACCGGAATAGCTGGGGTCGAACGCCACCTCACCCCCCACGGTGGGCACCCCCACGCAGTTGCCGTAGTGGGCGATACCGGCCACCACACCCTCCATCAGACCGACGTTGCGCTCCTCCTCGAGGGGCCCGAAGCGAAGGGCGTTGAGCAGGGCGATCGGCCGGGCCCCCATGGTGAAGATGTCGCGCAGGATGCCGCCGACACCGGTGGCGGCTCCCTGGAACGGCTCGACGGCCGAGGGGTGGTTGTGGCTCTCGATCTTGAAGGCCAGGCGCTGCCCTTCGCCCAGATCCACCACGCCGGCGTTCTCGCCCGGACCCACCAGGATGCGCGGGCCGCTGGTGGGGAAGCCGGAGAGGAGAGGCCGGGAGTTGCGGTAACAGCAGTGCTCCGACCACATCACCCCGAACATGCCCAGTTCGGCGCGGTTGGGGGCGCGGCCGAGACGGCGGCAGATCTCGTCGTAGTCGGACCGGCTGAGGTTCTCTTTGCGGAGGGCCTCGGGCACCGAGTACGAGGGGGAGACCACCACGGCGCGTCCTGCAGCAAGGATGGTTCCAGTATCCGATCCGACCGACCGGCCCGCCTCAGACCCAGGGATCGTCGTCGTGCCGGCCTCGGTAGCGGTCGGGGCCACGCCGGGGTTCCGGCGGCGGCTGGCGATCGCGGGGGGGAAGGTCATCCTCCCGATCGTCATCGCCAGGCTCGCGCTCCTCGGCATCGATCCAGGCGTCCGGGGGCGGCGGCTGGCGCTGCGGCGACGGCGCGTCCTCCCAGGGGGGCGGAGTCACCCGGTCGCCGCCCTCCTCCCAGGGCGGCTCCTCCAGCCAACCCTCCAGCCGTTCCTCGAGCCGCCCGCCGGCCTGCTGGACCTGATCCCGCAGACGGGCCGTCTCCTCCCCCACCTGGTCGCGCCAGCGGCGGGAGCGGCGCAGGAACTCCTGGCGCACGCTGGCGCGGGCCAGGGGAAGGTCGTCGAGGTCGCGCAAGCCGGTGAACACCCGGCCGGGCTGCTGGTCGACGATGCGATCGGGGGAGAGGCGCCAGCGGCTGCTGCCGGGCAGGCGCGGATCGCTGCGGGAGACCAGGTAGTGACGGATGGCGCCGGTGCGGAGCTCCACCGCCGCATCGGCGATCGTGCCAAGGGGCGCGCCGCCGACCCCGAGCAACTCGGCGTCGATCAGGGTGGGCAGGCGGCGCAGGGTCTCGGCGTCAGTGGGGGACGGTTCCCCCCGGACGAACAGCTCGCTCTCCGCCAGGCCCCGCAGCTGGTTCAGGCGCCAGACATCCCGCCGGGGCCCGAAGGCCGAGGGGCGCGAGGCCCAGCCCAGCAGGCGATGGACCGGCGGGTGCATCCAGGCCAGAACGCCGGCGCCATGGTCGAGGCCCTGGTCGCAGCGGACGCGGCGACGGAGCAGATCGCTCAGCAGCAGCTGCTCGGGGAGGGCCGGTGGCACGGGGTCAGCTGCGGATCTGGACGGGCATCACCAGGTAGGTGAAGGCCTCATCCCCGTCGACCGGCTCGATCACCGCCGGCGTGGTGGGCGCATTGGCCTGCAGGGCCACCCGCTCCACCGCCATCACCTTGAGGCCATCGAGCAGGTAGCGGACATTGAACGCGATCTCCAGGGCCTCCCCTTCGATCTCCGCCGGCAGAGCCTCGGAGCCGCTGCCCACGTCCTGGGCGTCAGCCTGGATCGTCAGCCGGCCGGAGGCCGGATCGGCCGACAACTTGACCACGTTGCTGTGCTGGTCAGCGAGGACGGCCACCCGCTCGAGGGCGGCGACGAAGGCGCGGCGGTCGACCAGGATCCGGCGCTGGAAGGCCGTCGGCAGCAGCTGGCGGTAGTTGGGATAGGTGCCGTCGAGGCTGCGGCTGGTGAGCACCTGATCGGAGGAGAGCACCACCACCTGCCCCCGCTCGCAGAACAGGCTCAGGGGCTCGGCGGAGGCGCGCCCCCCCAGCAGACGTTCCAGTTCGCGCAGGGAGCGGGAGGGCACCGTCACAGCGAAGGGCTCCTCCCCCGCCGCCTCCCGGGCCTCGGCGAAGGCGTTGGGCAGGCGCAGCACCGCGAGCCGATGGCCATCGGTGGCGGCGCACTCCAGGCCATCGGCACCGAACTGGAGATGCACGCCGGTGAGCAGCTGCTTGGCTTCGTCACCGCTGCTGGCGAACAGGGTGCCCCGCAGGCCCCGCACCAGGGCTTCGGCATCCAGGCGGATCGGCGTGCCGGATTGCACCAGCGGCAGATCGGGGAAGTCGTCGGCGGGCATGCCCCGCATGCGGTAGGTGCCGGAGTGGCTGGTGAGCTCCACCTGCTCCTCCCCCTCCGGACAGCTCAGGCTGATCGGACTGTCGGCCGACAAACGGGAGACGATCTCACCGAAGAGCCGGGCCGGCAGGGTGATCGCCCCGCTGGTCTCGACAGCGGCGGGCAGGCTGGTCTGGATGCCGAGGCTCAGGTCGAAGCCGGTGAGGCTCAGGCGACCGGTGGCGGCATCGGCGGTGAGCAGCACGTTCCCCAGGACCGGATGGGTCGGGCGGGCGGCCACGGCGCGACTGACCAGCTGCAGGCTGGCGCTGAGTTCGGCCTGGGAACAGACCAGCTTCATGGCAACGGCCCGGGACGGGAACGATGAACGGGCGGGCCCCACGGTTTCACAGGGCGTGCGAAAGCGCAACGGGCCGGATCGTTTTTCCCCTCCCGGCTTTCGTTCTTTGGATTGAGATCCAGAAGAAAGAACAAGACACCGCCGTAGAAGGGGCTGGGGAGACGGGGGAAAACCGCCACGATCCCTGCTGGCAGCGGATCCGGCCGCTGATCAGGGCTGGGGAATGGATCCCCTCGATTGTCGACAACCGACCGTTTTCCCCACTTTCCCGCGTCTGGGGAAAGCGTCGCGCCAGAAGGGAGGCCACTCCTGCCCATTCCGTCCCCGCTGGCACCGTCCCTTTCCCCAGGTTTTCCCTGGGCCGGTTTGGTAACCGCACCCCCGAGAAAGGGGCGTCGGGATCCTGGCGCCGAGGACGCCAACCAGAAACCCCCCGGGACCAGCAGGGGGCTCCGGGGGGCTATGGCTCTCGCGTGGGCAAGGGGGGGTGCGGGTCGGGGCTCAGAAGCCCATCACGGCGGCCACGGCGGCGGTGTCAGGGCTGATGCCGGTGTGGAATCGGGCGTCGTTGTGCTCGATTGCTGTGGTCGGATCCTTGAGGCCGTTGCCGGTGAGCACACAGACCACCGTGGCACCGGCTGGCACCTCGTCACGGCGCTTGATCAGGCCGGCCACCGAGGCAGCGCTGGCGGGCTCGCAGAACACCCCTTCACCCGCCCCGAGCAACTTGTAGGCCTCCAGGATCTCGCTGTCCGTGACGGCCATGAAGTCGCCGTTGCTTTCCTGGCGGGCCCGCAGGGCGTTGTCGCGATTGACCGGGTTGCCGATCCGGATGGCGGTGGCGATCGTGTCGGGCTGCTCGACGGTGTGACCGAGCACCAGCGGCGCGGCTCCGGCGGCCTGGAAGCCCATCATCCGCGGCAACCGGCGGCTGCGGCCCGCGGCCTTGTATTCGTTGAAGCCCATCCAGTAGGCGCTGATGTTGCCGGCGTTGCCGACGGGGATGCACAGCCAGTCCGGGGCCTCGCCCAGGGCATCCACCACCTCGAAGGCCGCCGTCTTCTGGCCTTGCAGGCGGTAGGGGTTCAGGGAGTTGACCAGGGTCACCGGGTAGCGGTCGGCCACTTCGCGCACGATCGCCAGAGCCCGGTCGAAATTGCCCTGCACAGCCAGAACCTCGGCGCCGTAGAGCAGGGCCTGGGCCAGCTTGCCCTGGGCCACGTAGCCATCCGGGATCAGCACGAAGGCGCGCATGCCGCCGCGCCGGGCGTAGGCGGCGGCCGCGGCGGAGGTGTTGCCGGTGCTGGCGCAGATGACCGCCTCGGAGCCCTCCTCCTTGGCCTTGCTGATCGCCATCGTCATCCCCCGATCCTTGAACGAACCGGTGGGATTGAGCCCGTCGTACTTCAGGAACACCTTGACGCCACGGCCAATCCGCTCGGCGATCACCGGCGCGGGGATCAGGGGGGTGGCGCCTTCCCGCAGGGTGATCACCGGCGTCGCCGCCGATACCGGTAACCAGGAGCGGTAGGCCTCGATCAGTCCCGGCCAGTCCTGCATCGTGGGACGCTGGCCCAGTCGACGCAGAACCTCAAGCACGGGCACGGGCGGCGGGGTCCGGGAAATCTACGGCTTGGCGGTAGCGCTGCCCTCGCCGGCCTGGTTGTCCCCCTTCAGGCCATCGAGCGGGGATTCCGTGAAGAAGCGGGCCAGATCGGCGATCGAGCTCGCCTTGCGCATCAGGGCCAGCAGGGCCGGAATGTTCACCTCGAGCTCCTCGTTCGGGTAGGCGCGCAGGAAGGAGAGCGCCGACAGGGAGCCGGTTTTGGAGTCAATGCCGAGCACCATCGCCGAGCGCATCGCCGGCACCCCGGCGTCGGGAACCTTCAGGGGGTAGAAGATCCTGGCCAGACGTTCGAGGATCGCTTCGCCGATCCGCGTGTTTAGCAGCCGGCTCACCAGGGTGAGCGGCAGGGTCACCGACTGGTTGAGCAGGGCGGCCACCTGCTTGGGGTCCTGCTTGCCGATCCGCAGGGCATCACCCAGCAGGCCGGGGGCGGTGCCGGTGCGGGCCAGGACCTCAAAGTCCGAGACCGGGATCGAGCGGCGGAAGGCCCCGGTGACAAACACCAGGTTCTCGGCGGCGGCGGCCGGAAGCGTCATCGCCGGAGTCCCGGCCAGCAGGCCGACGCCCATAAGGCCTGCGAACCATCGTTGCCTGTTGCGCACCGGCATCAGCGGGAAGAGATCTTCAATCTAGGGGGGCTCTCCACCGAGTTCGCCGGACCTGTTTTCCGTACCTCGTCCACCGCAGCGGGCTTAGGCGGAGCGGGCCGGCGCGATCTGCCGGGGCAGCAGCACATCCCGCACCAGGCGCACCATCCCCCGCTCCGCCAGGCCCCGCGCCATGTCGATGCCCATCCGCCGCAGTTCGCTGTCCCCGAGCACCCGCGGCAGGCGGCGCAGCAGCAGGGAGGGTTCGAAGCCGGGAAGATCCCGCAGGATCGCCACCAGCTGCTGGATCGGTTCCAGATCCAGCAGGGGCCCGGCCTCCAGCAGCGGATCGAGCCCACGGTCCCGCAGCCCCGGTGGCTGCAGGGCCCGCGGCAGCCGCGAGCCCAGGCGCACCGTGGTCCGCCAGGCCAGGGCATCCATCTGCTCCACGACCGCATCGACCAGCTGGCGCCGCAGCAGGCCGCCGTTGGCCGAGAACAGGAAGTCGATCACCTGATCGAGCAGCCCCTCCAGATCGAGCTGGTCCTGCAGGGCGGCGCTGCCCACCAGGTTCTCCAGTCGGCTCCAGCGGAAGCTGTCGCCATCGAACAGCATCTCCCGCAGGCTGCGGCGCAGGGACGGATCCGGATCCTCCATCAGGCGGCGGGCAAAGTAGGGATAGGCGGCGCCCAGAATCTTGAAGTCGGGGTCGACGCTCAGGGCGATGCCTTCCAGGGTCACCAGCGAGCGGATGATCAGGGCGTAGTACGGCGGAACCTGGAAGGGGAAGCGGTACATCACACCCGAGAGATCATCGGTGACGGCCTTGAAGTCCATCCGGTTGACGCCCATCTCCAGGGCCTGGCCGAAGACCGACTCGAACGCCGGAACGATCGGTTCGAGATTCACCTCCTCGCGCAGGAAGCCGAGGGAGACGAAATCCTTGGAGAGGGCTTCGAAGTTGCGGTTCACCAGATGGACCACCGCCTGGATCAGCCCGGTGCGCGATTCGCGGCTGACCTCGCTCATCATGCCGAAATCGAGGTAGGCGAGCCGGCCGTCGGCCAGGGCCAGCAGGTTGCCGGGATGGGGGTCGGCATGGAAGAAGCCGTGCTCCAGAAGTTGTTGCAGGCTGCAGTTCACCCCCACCTCCACCATGTCGTCCGGATCCACGCCGATGGCGCGCACCGCATCGAGATTGGTCAGTTTCACGCCATCGATCCATTCCATCGTCAGCACGCGCCGTGCGGTGGCGTGGTGATAAATCCTGGGGACGGCGATGCGGGGGTTATGGCTGTGGAGCTGGGCAAACTTTTCGGCGTTGGCGGCTTCGTTGAGATAGTCCATCTCCTCAAACACTCGCCGGCCCAGTTCGTCGATCAGGCCCACCAGATCACTGCGGATCAGGCCCACGTTGCGGTTCAGCCAGGCGGCGATGTTGCGCACGATGTAGAGATCGAGCGTGATCTGTTCGCGCAGTCCCGGTCGCTGCACCTTCACCGCCACCTTCTGGCCGCCCTTGAGGATCCCCTTGTGCACCTGGCCCAGGGAGGCGGCGGAGATCGGTTCCCGATCCAGCTGCTCGAACACCTCCTCCACCGGCGCGCCCAGGTCCTCCTCGATGCAGGCCATGGCCAGGGCCGGATCGAAGCCCGGCAGCTGATCCTGCAGCTGTGCCAGCTCCTCGAGCAGCACCGGCGGAATGATGTCCGGTCGGGTGGAGAGGGCCTGGCCGGCCTTGATGAAGGCCGGTCCGAGGGAGGCCACCAGGTCCGCCGCCTCCCGGGCCCGTTTGCGTGCCTGGGCGGGGATGCGCAGCCTGCCGGTGGCCCAGTCGCCGGCGACGGCCAGAAGATAGAGGCCGATCGGCACCAGCGTCTGCCACAGCCGCCTGAGCAGCCGCCGGGGATGGCCGGCGTAGATGCGGGTGATCGTGGCCGGGTCGTAGGTGAGCAGGCCGGCCACCTCGAGGAAATCGCTCAGTTCGGCCGTGGATGCCGCGGGGACCGCAGCCGCGGTGCCAGCCCCCTGCGACTGGTCCGCTTCGCGGGTGTCCGGCCGCGAGGCTTCCGACCCGGTGCTGTCTGACCCGGTGGGTCCAGCAACGCTGCTGTCGGGCTCCGACGTGTCGGTTTCAGACCAGTCCGTTCCCGAGGTGTTCGCCGGCTCCGGTCTCTCCGACGGCGCGGGCTCCGGTGGTTCGCCGGTCACCTGGGCCCGCATGGCGGCGAGGGCCTCATCGGCAGCGGTGCGGGTCATGGTGGCGCGGGCCGCGTCGGATGATTGATTCTGACGATCGGCGGTCTGGCGCTGCTGCCTGAACGGCGACCGTGCGTCCCGTTCCCGCCCCGGGGGCTGCCGCCGCTGTCAGCGTGCCGCACCATGGCGCCCCATCGCGGCGGCGCAAGCCCCCTCGCCGCAGCCCCCGGTTGTCCCGCCGCGTTCAGCCGCTACGGTCGGGTGATTCGTCCGTTCGCTGCGGGAGGCCGGGTGCTCACCGGACTGCGCCTCGAGAACATCGCCCTGATCGAGCGCCTCGACCTCAGCTTCGGGCCCGGCTTCACTGTTCTCACCGGCGAGACGGGAGCGGGCAAATCGATCCTGCTCGATGCCCTCGATGCCCTGCTCGGCGGAGCCCAGGGCGGCCAGGGGGCCCGTCTGCTGCGGCGGGGTTGCCAGCGGGGCCGGATCGAGGCCACCTTCTCGCTCAACCCTCCGCTGCAGGCCTGGCTGGAGCAGCAGGAGCTGGAGGCCGATGAGGGCGAGCTGCTGATCAGCCGGGAGTGGCGCCAGCAGGAGGATCGGCTCAGCAGCCGCCATCGCATCGCCGGTGTGGCCGTCAGCCGCAGCCAGGTGCAGCAGCTGCGGCCGTTGCTGCTCGATCTCACCGTTCAGGGCCAGACCCAGCAGCTCGCCCGGCCGGGGCAGCAGCGCCGCTGGCTCGACCGCTTTGGCGGCGAGGCGCTGTTGGCTCCGCTCGATGCCGTGCGCCGGGCCCACCGTAAATGGCGTGCTCTGGCGACGGAGCTCGCCGGCCTGCGGGCCGACTTGGAGCGGCTGGAGCGGGAGCGCCAGCAGCAGGAGCAGCTGCTCGAGGATCTGGAGCAGGCTGGTCTGGAGGATCCCGGCGAACGGGAGCGGCTCCAGATCGAACAGGACCGGCTCTGCCATGGCGTCCGCCTGCAGGAGGGCGTGATGGCTCTGCTGGCCCGGTTGCAGGAGGGGGACGACGGTGCCCCCTCGGCCCTGGACCACCTGGCGGTGTGCGAGCAGGAGCTGCAGCAGATGGAAGCGCTCGATGCCAGCGTCGCGCCCCTGCGCTCCACCTGCAGCGACCTGCTGGCCAGCCTGCAGGATCTGGGGCGCGATCTTGACCGCTATGGCGCCTCCCTGGAGAGCGATCCGGGACAGCTGGCGGAGCTGCAGGACCGCCTGTCCCAGCTGCGCACCCTGGAGCGCCGTCACGGCAGGGATCTGCCGGAGCTGATCGCTGTGCGCGATCGCCTGCGCGAGCGCCTGGCCGAGGCCGACAGCGCCAGCGTCCTGGCTGATCTTGAGCGTCGCGAGGAGGAGGCCCGGCTCGAGCGCGACCGCTGCAACCGCAGGCTCAGCGAGGGGCGTGCCACGGCGGCGGCCCGGCTGGAGCATCAGCTGATGGAGGCCCTGCGGCCGATGGGGCTGACCCACGTGCGCTTCGCCGTGTCCCTTTCCCCCTGCGAGGCCGGCGAGGAGGGGGCCGATGCCGTGCAGTTCCAGTTCTCGGCCAACCCGGGCCAGCCCCTGGCCCCCCTCGCCGAGGTGGCCTCCGGTGGCGAGATGAGCCGCTTTCTGCTCGCCCTCAAGACGGCCCTGGCCGACGCCGATGCCCACGTGACCCTGCTGTTCGATGAGATCGACACCGGCGTCAGCGGCCGGGTGAGCGGCGCCATGGCCGATCTGCTGCGCCGGCTCGCCGCCAGCCGCCAGGTGTTCTGCGTCACCCACCAGCCCCTGGTGGCGGCGGCGGCCGACCACCATTTCCGGGTCAGCAAGGTGGTGGAGTCGGAGCAGACCCACACCCGCGTTCAGCTGCTGCGCGATGACGGGGAGCGGCAGGGGGAACTGGCGGAGCTGGCCGGTGGTGATTCCGGCGAGGTGCGCAGCTATGCCGCCAGCCTGCTCGAGCGTCCGGAGCTCCGCCGCTCCCGATCCGGCGCCGCCTGAGGCTGCCGCGAGTGTCCCGAACGTGGGACACTCGGCCCATGCCCTGGACCATCGCTGACATTCCCGACCAGACCGGCCGGCTCGCCCTGATCACCGGGGCCAGCAGCGGCCTGGGTCTGGAAACCGCCCGGGCGCTTGCCAACCGGGGCGCCACGGTGCTGCTGGCCTGCCGCTCCCGGCCCCGGGCCGAGGCGGCGCGCCTGGAGCTGCTGACCACGGCCACCGGTCCGATCGACCTGATCGACCTCGATCTGGCGGATCTCGACAGCGTCGTGCGGGCGGCCGCCACCGTGGCGGACCGCTATGGCCACCTCGACCTGCTGATCAACAACGCCGGCGTGATGGGGGTGCCCCGCCGGCTCACCCGCCAGGGATTCGAGCTCCAGTTCGGCACCAACCATCTCGGCCACTTCGCCCTCACCGGCGCCCTGCTGCCGCTGCTGAACGGGCGGCCCGATGCCCGCGTGGTCACCGTGACCTCCGGCGCCCAGTACTTCGGCCGCCTCGATTTCCAGGATCTGCAGGGCGAGCGCCGCTACGACCGCTGGAAGGCCTACTCCCAGAGCAAGCTGGCCAACATCAGTTTTGCCCTCGAACTGCAGCGGCGGCTCGACGCGGCAACGGATCCCAGCGCCGCTCCCGACACGCCCCCCCCGCAGGCCCAGGTCGGCGATCCGTCCGACGCCGCCCCCGTCCGCATCCTCTCCCTGGCGGCCCACCCCGGTCTGGCCCGCACCAATCTCCAGCCCGTTTCGCTGCAGGCCAGCGGTTCGCGGATGGAGGCGCTGGGCTACCGCCTGCTCGACCCCCTGTTTCAGAGCGCCGCCATGGGGGCCCTTCCCCAGCTGTTCGCCGCCACCGCCCCGGAGGCCGAGCCCGGCGGTCATTACGGACCGGACCAGTGGGGCGGCCTGCGGGGCTGGCCCACCGCCGTGCGCATCGCCCCGGCCGCGCTTGATCCCGACCAGGGGCGCCGCCTGTGGCAGGTGAGCCAGGAGCTGGTGCTGGCGGCGCTCCCCGGCCGCTGGCCATGACGGGCCTTGCCGAAGCTTCCCGGCCGCAGCCCATAGACTCAGCGGCTCCCGAGTGACGTCCATGCCCCGCGCCCGCAACGGGTCCACGGCCGGATCCGAGGCGCCGGTGCAGGCCGGTGGCAAGGGCGCGGCGGCGGCCCTGCGCACCCTCAACGGCGGCAGCCTCGAGGACGTGATCCGGGTCCGCGGCGCCCGTCAGCACAACCTGCGCAACATCGATCTGACGATCCCGCGCAACCGGCTGGTGGTGTTCACCGGCGTCAGCGGCAGCGGCAAGAGTTCGCTGGCCTTCGACACGATCTTCGCCGAGGGCCAGCGCCGCTACGTCGAGAGCCTCTCGGCCTACGCCCGCCAGTTCCTCGGCCAGGTTGACAAGCCCGATGTCGACGCGATCGAGGGCCTGTCACCGGCGATCTCGATCGATCAGAAGTCCACCAGCCACAACCCCCGCTCCACGGTGGGGACGGTGACGGAGATCCAGGATTATCTGCGGCTGCTGTTCGGCCGGGCCGGCGAACCCCACTGCCCCCAGTGCGACCGCTCGATCCGTCCCCAGACCATCGACGAGATGGTCGATCACATCCTCACCCTGCCGGAGGGCACCCGCTACCAGCTGCTGGCCCCGGTGGTGCGGGGCAAGAAGGGCACCCACGTCAAGCTGCTGTCCGGGTTGGTGGCCGAGGGCTTCGCCCGGGTGCGGATCAATGGCGAAGTGCGCGAACTCGCCGACAACATCGAGCTCGACAAGAACCATGCCCACCACATCGAGGTGGTGGTCGATCGTCTGGTGGCGCGGGAGGGCATCCAGGAGCGCCTCACCGACTCCCTGCGCACCGCCCTCAAGCGCGGCGAGGGGCTGGCCCTGGTGGAGGTGGTGCCCAAGAGCGGTGAGGAGCTGCCCGAGGGTGTGGAGCGGGAGCGGCTCTATTCCGAGAACTTCGCCTGTCCCGAGCACGGGGCGGTGATGGAGGAGCTGTCGCCGCGCCTGTTTTCGTTCAACAGCCCCTACGGCGCCTGCGCCGATTGCCACGGCATCGGCCATCTGCGCAAGTTCACCCGCGAGCGGGTGATCCCCGACCCCACCCTGCCGGTCTACGCCGCGATCGCCCCCTGGAGCGACAAGGACAACAGCTATTACTTCTCGCTGCTCTATTCGGTGGGCGAGGCCTTTGGCTTCGAGATCAAGACCCCCTGGAACCAGCTCAGCGCCGAACAACAGGAGGTGCTGCTGCATGGCAGCAAGGAGCCGATCCCGATCCAGGCCGACAGCCGCTACCGCAAGGGCCAGTCGTATCTGCGCCCGTTCGAGGGGGTGCTGCCGATCCTGGAGCGCCAGCTGCGGGACGCCAGCGGCGAGGCGATCCGCCAGAAGCTGGAGAAGTTCCTGGAGCTGGTGCCCTGCGCGTCCTGCCACGGGCTGCGGCTGCGGCCCGAAGCCCTGGCGGTCCGGGTCGGTCCCTATGCCATCCACGAGCTCACGTCCGTGAGCGTGGCCGAGAGCCTGCGCCGGATCGAGGCGCTGATGGGGGTGGGCAGCAGTGAAGGCGATGAACCGCTGCTGACTCCCCGCCAGATCCAGATCGGTGATCTGGTGCTGCGCGAGATCCGTATGCGCCTGCGGTTCCTGCTCGACGTGGGCCTCGACTACCTCAGTCTCGATCGGCCGGCGATGACCCTCTCCGGCGGTGAGGCCCAGCGCATTCGCCTCGCCACCCAGATCGGTGCCGGACTGAGCGGGGTGCTGTATGTGCTCGATGAGCCGAGCATCGGTCTGCACCAGCGTGACAACGACCGCCTGCTGGCCACCCTGCTGAAGCTGCGCGACCTGGGCAACACCCTGATCGTGGTCGAGCACGATGAGGACACCATCCGCGCCGCTGATCACCTCGTCGACATTGGCCCTGGAGCCGGCGTGCATGGCGGCAACATCGTCGCCGAAGGCAGCCTGGAGGATCTGCTGCAATCGCAGGAGTCGCTCACCGGTGCCTATCTGAGCGGCCGCCGTTCGATCCCCACACCCGCCGAGCGCCGCGACACCGGCAGCCGCCGCCTGACGCTGGTGGGTTGCAGCCGCAACAACCTGGGCGACTTCACGGTGGAGATCCCCCTCGGGCGACTGGTCTGCGTCACCGGTGTCAGCGGCAGCGGCAAAAGCACCCTGGTGAATGAACTGCTGCATCCGGCCCTCGAGCACCGGCTGGGGCTGAAGGTGCCCTTCCCCACCGGCCTGCAGGAGCTGCGCGGCATCAAGGCCATCGACAAGGTGATCGTGATCGACCAGAGCCCGATCGGTCGAACCCCCCGCTCGAATCCGGCCACCTATACCGGCGCCTTCGATCCGATCCGCCAGGTGTTCGCCGCCACGGTGGAGGCCAAGGCCCGTGGTTACCAGGTGGGCCAGTTCAGTTTCAACGTCAAGGGCGGCCGCTGTGAGGCCTGCAGTGGTCAAGGGGTCAATGTGATCGAGATGAATTTCCTGCCCGATGTGTATGTGCAGTGCGATGTCTGCAAGGGGGCGCGCTACAACCGCGAAACCCTGCAGGTCACCTATCGCGGTCACACCATCGCCGATGTGCTGGAGATGACGGTGGAGCAGGCCGCCGAGGTGTTCAGCGCTATTCCCCAGGCGGCCGATCGTCTGCGCACCCTGGTGGATGTGGGGCTGGGCTACGTCAAGCTTGGCCAGCCGGCCCCCACCCTCTCCGGAGGTGAGGCCCAGCGGGTGAAACTGGCCTCCGAGCTCTCGAAGCGGGCCACCGGCAAGACCCTGTACCTGATCGATGAACCCACCACGGGACTCAGCTTCTACGACGTGCACAAGCTGATGGATGTGATGCAGCGTCTGGTCGATAAGGGCAATTCGATCCTGGTGATCGAGCACAACCTTGATGTGATTCGCTGTGCCGACTGGTTGATCGACCTTGGCCCCGAGGGTGGTGACAAGGGCGGTCAGATCGTGGTCTGCGGCACTCCTGAGGAGGTCGCTGCCCACCCGACCAGTCACACGGGGCGCTATCTCAAGCAGGTCCTGGCGCAGCATCCACCGGAACGCGTCGCGGCCTGAGTCGTCCGGTCCCGTAAGGGATCTGGCGGGGCGGTGACGGATGGGGAAATCGGCAGGCAGGCTTCGGTGGCGGATTGAAGGCGAGCGCTCCCGATCGGGGGATGACAGTGCAGCGGCGTCCCGTCACAATTCCAACAGATCCCGCCCATCTCGATGAGCCGCAAGCCTGCGCAGGATTTCCTCTCGTTTCTGCTGGGCGGGGGTTTGTTTGCCGGTGGAATCTTTTTGCTGCTCAATCAGGTGATCGTGACAACGGCTGGTGCTGGTATCGGTTTTGGACGCTTTCCTGGTGCTTCTCGTGGCGGATTGCGATATGGCTATGGCGGTGCCTGGGCGCTGCCGCCGATCGGTGGTGTGTCAGAGGGAATGGGATTGCTGATGATTCCATTGGGACTGGGAGTGGCGATGTTGTTTCTGACGGCCTCTCGCAAGTTGGCTTGGCTGTTGGTCTGGGGATCGGCAGCGGCGCTGGTTGTCGGCATCCTGCATAGCATCAGCATGAGGTTCATGCCGACAACGCTATGGGCACTCGTGACGATGATTGTGATGATCGCTGCCGGCGCCGGCTTGATGTTTAAATCTCTCTATTCGGATGATTATGGCGAAGGAGATTGATGACCCCTTGCGGGATGAGCGTCTGCGTCAGCTCTTGGCCGAGCTGGAAGGTTCCTCGCAAGGTCCAAGTCGGCATGATGATTCCAAGCGAGAGCGATCAAACCATCCTGCTGCTTTTCTGAGGTGGTTTCTTTGCAGCCTGTTCTTCCTTGGCCTTGGATTCTGGGCTGGAAGTTATCATCAGAAGCTTCGCTTTTCCTTGCAGCAACCGTCCGAGCGGCAGCTGCTGGCCATCCAAGGATGGAGACATGATGGGTCAGGAGTCTTTTATCGTTGGTGTCCTGGCCTTTGTCATGCACCCCGCCTCTATGGGGGCGGATTGATCCAGGTTTTTGAGGTTAAATGTGTTGATCGTCCCTGTGGTGATCTTTCTATGGTTTTTAGTGTGTTCAACAGCAAGGGTGAGGTTGTTGACCGGGTTGTTCTGGCAGATAAAGGTTTGCAGGGCGAGACAAGGCGTTTCTTTGTGGAATCCCGGAAACCTGATGCTGCCTCTGTTGAATTAAGCGAGTTCTCATCGCGTGCGAGGGTTTAGACCGGGCACTTCCCGATTACATCCAGGCCCTGTTGTCTTGTCGTGTTGTCGTCCACCGGCCGGTGGTCAGGCCGCTGCTGCCGTAGATGTTGGTTCGGCAAGAACTGACAGCCAAGGCTGCGAACCGCATTCCCGCCCAGCTGACAGGGATCGAAGCCGGCCTCTGTCGGCTGCTGAAGGTCTGAACGTCACGCCAGTCTTTGGCGGACTAGCTTTTCGCGCCATCTGACCCACAAACGAGATCGTACGCGGTGATCTGGGCCGTGGTGTACACAGACTCGTCGATATTGACTCGCTCCAGATCCCTGACTTTTGCCACGGATATGGAATTGTTTTTCTTCAGTTCTGAGGTGATCCTGCTAATTGCTTCGGGCTCCGCGGGGCCCAGATCTATTTTACCGTTCTCAAAATGAATGATCTCCAAAATTGTAGTTACGGTCTTTTTATTGCAGTCTACAAGAAACACATTCTCGATCGGAGCTCTGGGCTCGTAATTGATGACACTGTATGTTGTTGTTGTCATCTTAATGGCATAGGTACTGTCCTTGCCAGGTATTTCTGAAGGAGGATGGTATTCGATCTTGGTCGATAGGTGGCCCGATGGAAAGGTCGTCTTTCGGGTTTGTATGCCACGAAAGTCGTAGGCATCACTGATCTGATTGCCAATTGTTGGTCCGGAGAGGCACAGGATCGTCAGGCTTCCAAGCAGCAGATGTCGTGAAGTCACGACGATGGATTCAGGGAGATCAAGATCTGATCTTATGGCTTGAAGGCCATGTGTCCATCCTGTTTTTTGTTTTCATGCAAAGGGTCAGTTTGAAGCTGTGCACAGACCCGGCGATCGGCCCGGCTGCAGATGGCGACGCGGATCTGGTTCACTGAGGCCAGCGCTGCGGTCGGGCAGCCACCACCGATGCGATCGCTTGTTTGATTCCCGTGCTTGTTCTCAAGCTGGTTCTGCTCCTCGGGGTGGTCCTGCTCGTGGTCGCCATCGGCCTGCGGGCGCGTCTGGAGCAGCCGCTGCTGCTGCTGCGACGCCCGGCGCTGGCCCTTCGTGCGCTGGTCGCGATGTATCTGTTCCTACCCGCTCTGGTCCTGGCCCTGGTGTGGATGCTGCCGCTCCAGGCCGGTGTCGGGGCGGTGCTGCTGGGGTTGGCGGTGTCGCCCGTGCTGCCGCCCTGGGCCCGCAAGGGTGCCGCCCTGGGTGCCCGCAGCGACTACGTGATCGGCTTGCAGGTGCTGTCCTCAGCCGTGGCCTTGCTGGTGATTCCGGTGATGCTCTGGATCGTCGAGGCCCTGTTCGGGGTCCAGGTCAGCCTGCGGCCCCTGGCGGTTGAGCAGGTGCTTCTGGTCACCGTTGCCCTGCCGCTGGCCGTGGGCATGGTCCTCGCCCGGCTCACTCCGGCTGCCGCGCCGCGGCTGGCTTCCCGCGCCGAGCGTTGGGGTGGGGTGCTGCTGCTGCTCGGCCTGGCGGTGCTGCTGCCGCTGCAGCTCCCCGCGATCCTGGGAGTCCTTGGACAGGGAACACTGGCACTGATCCTGGCTGTTGTGGCCCTGGGCCTGCTGATCGGGCACCTGCTGGGCGGCCCGGAACCCGCGCAGCGGGCGGTGCTGGCTTCGGCAGTGGTTCATCGGCATCCGGCCGTGGCGCTGCTGCTCGCCATGGGCTCCGGCACGGCGGCTGACGCCAGCGTCACCGGCACGGCGGCTGACGCCAGCGTCACCGGCACGGTCCTGCTTTACATGCTCGTTGCCTTGTTGCTGCCCATCCCCTACGAGCGCTGGCGTCGCCGGCTGGTTGGCGCGGCCTAGGCGGCTCCTGGGCCACCATGCCTCCAGCTGCCGTGGGCCTGCCTACCCCTGTGATGCGTTCGTCCCTGCGCCGCCAGCTGCTGCACCTGGCCACCGACCTCTCGGCCCTGGCCGCCAACCCGGATGATCTGGGGCACGGCTTCGATCTGTTCTCCCGCAGTTACGTCACGCCGGCGGCGGATGCCGCCCGCACCGCCCTGCGCCAAGACCCGGCCATCGCGCCACTGATCCGTGAGCGCTATTGGGGGCGCTGGCCCAGCCAGGCCGAGTTGCTGGCGCTGCCAGCGGAGAGCCTCGGCCATGCCTTCGCCAGCTGGTTCGCCGCTGCCGGTGGCCAGCCGCTGCCGGATCCGGTGCTGCAGTCCGGCACCTCTGGCGACGACACCTGGCTGCATCTGCGCGTGCGTCACACCCACGACCTCTGGCACGTGGTGTGCGGCTGCCCGCCCACGTCGGCCGGGGAAGCGGCGATGAGCGCCGTGAACGTGATGCAGCTGCGTTGGCCAGGCAGCGCCATGCTGCTGGGGGCCGATCTGCTGCACCGTTGTCTGGAGGGTCCATCGGCTGGCCAGGTGGATGTGGGGCAGGCCGTGGCCTATGGGCTGGAGCTGGGTCGCGTCTGCGCGCCCCTTCTGGCCCAGCGCTGGGAGGAGGGCTGGGAGCGGCCGCTGGCCCAGTGGCGCCAGCAGCTGGGGATCGCGGCGCTTGTGGCGCGTTCACCCTTCGCTGCGAACGACGGGTCAGCTGCGGCGGCTGACCGCTGATCGGGGCGCCCGACGGCTACCAGCGCGCTACCGGGGGGATTCAGCGGCAGGCGTCGGACCCGCGACCCCTGCGGCAACCGACCGCCCCGCCGAGCGAGGGCCGGGAAGCCTGCTCACTGCTGACGCCCCGGACAACCTGGGGCCTTGGCGCGACGGCTCCCTGGACGGGCCATGGCAGGGCCGGTGCTCGGGCTGCCGCTGGTCCGTGTCGCCGGCCCGTGTTGACAGGCCATGGACGATGATGAAAAAATTATGGCGAAATATCAAGTTCTGAATCTCCAGAGAAAAGTCATTCTCTAGAGCAAACTCATTTTATCCGTCTCTGTTCCTTGCCTGAAAAATGCGCTGATTCCGATCGCAAACTTCTGGCGACTCCTGCTGGGATTTTCCCTCAGATCACCGTCTTGGCGAGGGAGCTCCTGCGGGGATTGATCAGCCTGAAGCCCTTTGTAGCAGCAGCTCTGTTCGGCTGGTTCACCGCAGACGGTCGGCGCCTCAGTGTTTGCGCTGCTCCCTCTGTTCGCCCCGCCAGCCCGTCTCGGACCATCCTGTAGCCCATGCAGTCCCCGTGTTCCCCGATCGCATCCCGGCTGGATAGCGCCTTTGCCGCGATAGCCGATCGTCAGCCGCAGGCGACAGCCTTGAGCGGGTCCGGTGGAACGCAGTGGACCTACAGGCGGCTTCTGGTGCTGCTTGAGCACACCACCGGCCAATTGCGCCGCTCCGGCCTCCAGCCTGCCGACAGAGTCGTTCTCGTGGCTCCCTCCGGCCCGGAAGGGGCCGCCGCCATCCTGGCGGTCGCCAGCTGCTGCACCGCGGCGCCGGTGCCAGCCGGGCTTGCCGCACCCGCTCTCGAGCGGCGCCTGCGACGGCTGGCTCCCCGCCTGATGATTGTTCCCGACACCACCGACCCCGTCATCGCCGCGGCCGCCGCCGCCTGCGGTCTGCCGGTCGTCGCGCTGGCGGCCCATCCCGGGTCTGGGCAGGGGCTGCTGGCCGTGGAGCCTGCCGGCCCGCTGCCGCCCGCGGGCCGATCCTTCGACACGGCAGGCGCCCAGGGCCCCGGCGAGCCGTCTGCCCTGCTGCTCACCACCTCGGGAACCACGGCCGAGCCCCGCCTTGTGCCCCTCACCCACACCAACCTGCTCGCTGCTGCCGACAGCCTGCGGTCGGTTCTGGCACTCACGTCCGCGGATCGTTGTCTCGATCCGATGCCCCTGGCGCATATCCATGGCCTGAGCCTGATCCTGGCCTCCCTGCTCAGCGGCTCGCAGGTGCATGTGCCGGATTCCTTCAGCCAGGACGCGCTCCTTGAGGCCTGGCAGCAGCTACGCCCCACCTGGTACTCGGCGGCACCGGCAATGCATGCCCTGATCGCCGACTGGCTGCAGCGGCGACCCGAGCTGCTCACCCCTCCGTCGCTGCGTTTTGTCCGCTCCGCTTCGGGGCCCATGCCCCGGCCCCTACTGGAGCGCCTGGAGGGCCTGCTGGCCGTGCCCCTGATCGAGGCCTATGGCATGACCGAGGCGGCGCCCCAGATCAGCAGCAACCGCCTGCCTCCCCATCCCCGCAAGGCCGGCTGCGTCGGTCGCGCCGCAGGGCCTGAGATCGCGATCCTCGATGCCCAGGGTCAACCGCTGCCGCCCGGGGTCAGTGGCGAGGTGGCGATCCGCGGCGCCAACGTCATGGGCGGTTACCTCGATGACCCCGAGGCCAATCGCCGCAGCTTCCACGGCCCCTGGCTGCGCACCGGTGATCTCGGCCACTGCGACGCCGACGGGGATCTGTTCCTGTCGGGACGGCTGGCGGAGCGGATCGAGCGGGGCGGGCTCGCCATTGCCCCGGAGCCGATCGAGGCGCTGTTGCTCGCCCATCCCCTGGTGCGCGAGGCCGCGGTGTTTCCGGTGCCCCATCCGCTGCTCGGGCAGATGGTGGCCGCCGCCGTCGTGCTGGAGGGCAGCCCGGGATCAGGACCGATCGACCTGCCCCAGGAGCTGCGCCAGCTGATCCTCGGGCAGTTCGATGCCCACCATGTGCCGCAGCCGTTGCTGGTAGTGCCCGATCTCCCTGTGCACCCCGGTGGCAAGCGCCGGCGTCGCGATCTGGCCGCGCACTTCGGCCTCGAGCCTGGGGGCACGGCCGCCCCGCGGGCGCTCACGGATGCGGAGCGCAGCCTGGCTGCCCTCTGGGCCGGCGTTCTCGGCAGGGCGCCGGCACTGGCCCAGGACAACTTTTTTGTGCTCGGTGGCCATTCGCTGGCGGCCGCCAGCCTGGTGGCTCGCCTCGGCGGCCGCCTTGGCCTGGAGCTGCCGCCCTCCTGGGTGTTCCGCCTGCCGACCCTGGCGGAGCAGGCGGCCGATCTGGGACAGCGCCTGACGGCCCGGCTGCTCAGCGTGCCAGCGGCTGGTCCCTCGACCTGGCCCCAGCCGCAGTCCGAGGGGGACCAGCGCCTGCCGCCGGACGCGACCCTGGCGCCCCTCTCGCCGGCGCAACAGGGCTTGTGGTTGCTGGATCGGATGGGACAGGGCTCCGCCTATTCCATGGCCATGGGCTGGGAGCTGCACGGTCCGCTGGACCCCCAGCTGCTCAGCCGCAGCCTCCAGCTGCTGCTCACCCGTCAGAGCAGCCTGCGCTGCGTTGTCCGCCTGGTCGATGGGCAGCCGATGCAGCAGATCCTGCCTGCGGCGCCCCTGCCGCTTCCGTTGATCGTGCTTCCTGCCGGTGATGCTGGTGGCGATGCTGATTCCAGTGCCAGTGCCAGTGCCAGTGCCAGTGCCAGTGCCGATGGCGATGGCGATGGCCAGGCCGATGGTGACGGCGAGGCCGAGGCCGCCCGTCGGCAGTGCGAGCGCCGGGCCGTGGCGCTGCGTCGCCAGCCGTTCGATCTCGCCCAGGGGCCGCTGCTGCGGGCCGAGCTGATCCGGCTCGGCCCCGATTGCCATCGCCTGCACGTGGCGGTGCACCACATCGTCTTCGACCGCTGGTCGGTGGGGCTGTTCCAGCGGGAGCTCGTGGCGGCCTACGCGGCCCTCGCCGCCGGCCGCTCACCGAGCCTGCCGACCTTGCGGCGCACGGGCCTGGATGTGGCCCGGATGTTGGCCGATCGCCTCGGCGGTGAGGGTGAGAACGCGCGGCAGCGCCACTGGCGGCAGCGGCTCGCCGGGGCGCCGCTGCTCTCCACCTTTCCGTCGTCCCGGCCCCTTCCCGTCTCACGCTCCGCTCAGGGGGGCAGCCTGCCGCGGCCGCTGCCGACCGCCCTCTGGCAGCGGCTCGAGGCCCTGGCCCAGGCGCACGCCGTGACCCCCTACATGGTGCTGTTCGCCGGCTTCAGTGCCCTGCTCGGACGCTGCAGCGGCCAGGAGGATGTGGTGGTGGGCAGCCCCCATGCCCAGCGCTCCGATCCGGATGTCGAGGGGCTGATGGGCTGCTTCGCCATCAGCGTGCCCCTGCGCACCGATCTCAGCGGTGATCCCGACGTGCCGACCCTGCTGCAGCGGGTGCGCGCCGGTGTGCTGGCGGACTTCGACCACGCCGGCCTGACGATGGACCGGCTGGTGGACCTGCTGGCCATCCCGCGCCGGCCCGGCCAGGCGCCGCTGTTCCAGGTGATGCTGGCGTTCCAGAACCTGCCCCATGAGGGCCTGGAGGCGACCCGGATCAACGATCAGCTCGCGTTGATCCCGATCGCCATCGACGATCCGAGCTCCAAGTTCGATCTCACCCTTTACCTGGAGTTTCGGGGGGAGGAACGCCTCGCTCGCTGGCAATACAGCACCGATCTCTACGACCAGGACACGATCGTGCGCCTGGCGGAGCACTTCGAAGCGGTGCTGGAGCGGATGGTGGCCGATCCCGCCCAGCGGCTCTCCCGCCTGACCCGGTTGCCGGCGGCGGAGCGCCGGCGCCTCGCGGGCCTCGCCAGCGGTCCCCGGCCTGCCGCGGTGCAGGATCCGGATGTGGTCCACAGGATCGAGGCGCAGGCCAGGACCACGCCCGCGGCGCTGGCGCTGGTGGGCCGGCCCGGATCGCTGGCCCAGGGCTCCTCCGGCCCTGAGCTGACCACTGACTCCGGCACGACCACTGTTGCGCTCAGTTATGCCCAGCTGAACGGCACGGCCAACCGTCTGGCCCGGGTCCTGCGGCGGCGTGGGCTCGTTGCTGGGGCCCGCGTCGGTCTGCTGCTGCCGCGCACCCCCGACGCGATCGTCGCCCAGCTGGCGCTGCTCAAGCTCGGGGTCTGCTTCGTCGGGCTCGACCCAGACCATCCCCGCGAGCGGCTGCGCTGGATGGCGGACGATGCCGATCTCAGCCTGGTGCTGACGGCCGCGGGGCACACGGCCCTGCCGGATCAGGCGCAGCTGCCGCTGGATGCGCTGAGCGATGCACTGGCCCAGGAGCTGGACACCGACCTCGGACTGGCGCACGATCCCGCGGCGCCTGCCTACCTCCTCTACACCTCCGGCTCCACGGGGCATCCGCGGGGGGTGGTGATCAGCCGCGCCAATCTGAGCCACTACGGACCCGCTCTGGCCGCTGCCCTCGCGCTGACATCGGCGGATCGCTGGTTGCACACCGCCTCCTTCTCCTTTTCCTCCTCCATCCGCCAGGCCTTCGTGCCGCTGATGAACGGCGCCGGTGTCGTGGTGGCTCCGAGCCGCGAGCGCGCCGATCCCCTCTCCCTCTGGCGCTGGATCCGGGATCAGCGCGTCAGCGTGGTCGATCTGGTGCCGACCCACTGGCGGATCTGCCATGCCGCCCTGGAGGCCCTCGCGGCCGAGCAGCGTCAGGAGTTGCTGGAGGGTCTCTCGCTGCGGCTGATGCTCGCGGCCAGCGAGCCGATGCCGGCGACCCTGCCGCAGCAGTGGGCCCCTCTGCTGGAGCGTGGGGTGCAGCTGTTCAACCTCTACGGCCAGACCGAGACCACCGGCATCGTGACCGCCCAGCGGATTCGCGCTGCGGACGCGGTCCGCGGCGGCCTGATGCCGATCGGTCGACCGATCGGCCGCCTGCGTTGCCTGGTGCTCGATCCCGGTGGTCAGATCCAGCCCGTCGGCACCCCGGGGGAGCTCTGGATCGGCGGTGCCGGCGTCGGTGCCGGTTACTGGCGCCTGCCCGAGCGAACCGCCGAGCCGTTCATGGCCGATCCCGACCATCCGGGAGCGCGGCTGTATCGCACCGGTGATCGGGCGGTTCTGCAGGCCGATGGCAACCTGCAGCTGCTGGGTCGCGCCGATGGCCAGCTCAAGCAGGGTGGGGTCCGGGTGGAGCCCGGCGAGATCGAGGCGATCCTGCTACGGGATCCCCGCATCACCCGCGCCGTGGCGCTGGCCGCTGCCGGGGAAACGGCCGCCGCCCAGCGGATCGTGGCCTTTGTCGAGGCGGCGGAGGACAGTCCCGAGCTGCGCCAGGCGCTGCGCCGGGAGCTGGACCGCCACCTGCCGGCGGTGATGCAGCCCTCGGCACTGCTGATCCGGCGGCAGCTTCCCCTGAGCGGCAATGGCAAGGTCGATCGACGCGCCCTGGCCCTGGAGGCCGGCCGGGAGACCGCCTCCGCTGGCAAACCGATCGCCCGCCGCCGTTACCTGGCGCCTCGCGATCAGCGTGAGCAGAGCCTGGCCACCATCTGGGCCGAGGTTCTCGCTCTGCCGCGGGTCGGCATTGACGACAACTTCTTCGAGCTGGGCGGCGACTCGTTGCGCAGCGTCCAGGCCGTCGAGCGTGCCCAGGCGGCTGGCCTGCCGCTGGATCTGACCCAGCACTTCCGCCACCAGACCATCGCGGCGCTGGCGCAGGCCTGCTGGTCGGATCCTGAAGCTTCACCACGGCCTGCGCCGGCCGCGGATCAGGCCGCCGGCCCCGTCACCGCCGCTCCGCCCACTACTGCCCTGGCGGCTTCTACCGCAGCCGCTTCCACCGCAGCGGCTTCCACCACGCCAGTCGCCACACCTGCCGCTTCTGCGGCTGCCAGCACTGGCGCTACCGCTGCCGCCACCCCCACCGCAACGCCAGCCGCTGCAGCCCCGACCAACGCTCCGCCAGACAACGGCACGCCAGCCAACGCCGCGTCTGCCGACGAGGAGGGGCTGCTGGTGCCGATCGAGGGCCTGCGCGCCTTCGGGGAGCGGCTGCTGGTGCAGGTCGGCCTGGAGCCCGAGGGGGCGCGCATCGTCACCGATGTCCAGCTGGAATCCAGCCTGCGCGGACAGCCCACCCACAACATCGACAGCCTGCCGCGCTATGCCCGTCGCCTGCGGGCGGGGACCCTCAACGGCCGGCCCCAGCTGCGGCTTGAGGCCGACCGGGGCCTGGCGGTCGTCCTCGACGGCGATAACGCCCCCGGCCAATGGGTGGCTTCGGTGGCCATGGAGCTGGCGATTGAACGGGCCCGCCAGCACGGCATCGGCCTGGTGACGGCCCGGCGCTCCAACCACTACGGCGCCGCCGGCCACTACGCCTGGATGGCGGCCCGCGCGGGGCTGATCGGTTTCACCACCACCAACGGCCCGGTGATCCTGGCGCCCACCGGCGGCACCACCCCCACCTTCGGCAACAACCCGATCGCGGTGGGCATCCCCGCTCTCCGGCATCCAGCCGTGCTGCTCGATGTCGCCCTGACGGTGGCGCCCCGGGGTCGCATCGCCCTGACGGTGGCCCGCGGGGCGGCGTTGCCGGAGGGTTGGATCCTCGATCGCCAGGGCCGCCCCTCCACCGACCTGGAGGATCTGGCCGCCGGGCTGGGCATGCCGATCGGCGGGCACAAGGGCTACGGGCTGGCGCTGGTGATGGAGATCCTGGCCGGGGTGCTGAGCGGGGCCGGCTTCGGGCTCGACCACGGCCGCCATCTGCTGGGGGCCTATGCCGGTGGAGCCGATTTCGGCCATCTCTTCCTGGCGGTGGATCCCTCCCTGCAGCTGCCGGCGGATCGCTTCCTGGAGCGCGTCGACCGGCTGATCAGTCAGACCAAGGCCGGTGAGCTGGCCGAGGGTTCCGATCGGATCCTGATCCCCGGCGAGCGGGAGCTTGAGGCCCGTGCGCGCCACCTGGCGGCGGGAACCGTTCCCCTCTCGGCCCACTCCTGGCGCCAGCTGCGGCGCTACGCCGAGGAGAGCGGCGTGCCCGGATTGCCGCAGCCGCAGCCGCAGCCGCAGCCGCCCCAGCCCGTGGCATGAGTTTCGTCAATATCATCGAGCGCCTGGATGCCCACGCCGCCGCCGCCCCGGGGCGCTGTGCCCTGATCCATGACGGCAGGGAGCATGACCTGGCCTGGGTGAGCCGTGCCGTCGCCTGGCTGGCGGCGGCGCTGGCGCAGCAGGGACTGGGGCCGGGTGCCGTCTGCGCCCTGCGCATCCGCCAGCGCCGGGATCTGCTGCTCACCCAGCTCGCCATCGCCCGGCTGGGGGCCACGCTGGTGAATCTCTCGCCCTTCGATTCCGCCGCGCTCCACCAGGATCTGATTGCCCGCGCCGGTGCGTCCTGGCTGCTGACCGATGACGACCCGCCGGTCGGTGTGGCTGATGTGGCTGCCAGCCCCCTCGCCGGCGCGATCCGCACGCTGCCGCTGCCTGCGATTCCGGAGGCTGCCAGCAGGGTGCTGCTCCCCCTCGGTGCTGCCGAGCCTCCGCACGCCCAGCCCCAGGCTGCCTGGGTTCTGCTGGTGGGTTCCGGCTCCACCGGCGGCGTCAAGCTCCTGCCCCTGAGCCACCGGGCGGCCCTCGCCCGCGGTGCGGCCTATGCCAGCGCCACCGGCCAGCGGCCCAGCGATCGTCTGGCCTGCCTCACGCCCCTGGAGCTGGGATTCGGCGGCATCCGCACGGCGATGATGCTCTGCGGCGGGGGCTGCGTGGTGCTGCTCGAGCCCCACGCGCCGGTCGGTGCGGAGGACCTCAGGCGCCTGGGGGTCACGATCCTGCTGGGCGGCAGCAGCCACGCCGAGCGCCTGTTGCAGGACGCTCCCCCCGGGGCGCCGCCCTGTCTCGATTTTCTGCGGATCCTGCTGCTGGGCGGCAGCACCGTCACCGACGATCTGCGGCAGCGGATCACCCGGCGGCTGACCGCCCAGCTGCACGTCAATTACGGCTGCCAGGAGTGCGGGCCGATCACCATGAGCCGGCCCGCGGCGACCGGACGCAGCGGCAGTGTGGGCCGGCCGATCGCCGGCTGCGAGGTGCGGATCGTCGCTGCCGATGGACGGCCGCTGCCTCCCGGCGAGATCGGCCGGATCCAGGTGCGGTCGCCGGGACTGATCGAGGGGTATCTCGGTGATCCCGAGGCGACGGCGCGGGCCTTCCGGGATGGCTGGTTCCTGCCGGGTGATCTCGGCCGGATCGACGCCGATGGGGCGCTGATCTACCTGGGCCGCGCCGATCACATGATGATCTTCGACGGGGTGAACATCCATCCCGCCGAGGTTGAGCACGTGATCTCCACGTTTCCGGGGATCGCCGATGTGGCCTGCCTTCCTCTGCCGTCGGCCACCGACCAGGACATTCCCCTCTGCGTCATCAGCGTTCTGCCGGATCAGACGGTGTCGCTGGCGGAGCTCCAGGGCTTCGCCTTCGATCGCCTGGGGGCGCGCCGGCCGCGGCGGTTTCTCGTGTTGCCGGCGATTCCACGCACCTCCACCGGCAAGCTGAAGCGCGCCGCCCTGATGGCGCAGATCGCGGCGCCACCGCCCGATGGTCCTGCCCTTGGTGATGCGGCGGCCGTTGGCCTGCAGCGGAGCCAGGTGCACGCACCCGGCGCCGCGTTCCCTGAGCCTGCGGCTGTGGGCCTCGACCCGGGGGCCCGCGATCTCCCGCCCGACTCCTGGTGTCATGGCCCCCGGATCTCCCTGCCGGATCTGGGCGTGCACCAGCTGTTCGAGCAGCAGGTTCGGCGCACACCGCAGGCGACCGCCCTGATCGGTGAGCAGCAGCGCTGGAGCTATGCCGAGCTCGATCGACGCGCCGATCGGCTGGCCGGGGACCTGCGGGCCAGCGGCGTCGGCCCCGGCGCGATCGTGGCGGTGAGCCGGGAGCGTGGGCTGGGGTTGGTCGTGGCGCTGCTGGCGGTCCTCAAGGCCGGCGCCGCCTATCTGCCCCTGGATCCCGACTGGCCGGAGGCCCGGCGCCGCCGCCTGCTGGCGGAGGTTGGCTGCACCGTCCTGCTGGAGCGGCAGGGGCCGCGGCTGCTGCCTCCGCCGGAGTCGACGGCCTCTCCAGCCGTTCCGCCGCTGGCCGGCTCTCCCCTGGCCTACGTCACCGTCACCTCGGGTTCCACAGGCCGCCCGAAGGCCGTGGCCATCAGCCATCCCGGGATCCTGCGGCTGGTGGCTCCGGTGAACGGGTTCCTGCTCGCGGCGGGTCAGCGGGTGCTGCAGCTGGCGCCGCCGGCCTTTGATGCCGCCACCTTCGAGATCTGGGGACCGCTGCTCAATGGCGGAACCCTGGTGCTGGCGCCGCCGGGTCCGCTGTCTCTGCAGGAGCTGGCCCAGCTGTTGCGTCAGCACAGGATCACGACGCTCTGGCTGACCGCCGGCCTGTTCCAGGCGATGGTGGACGCCGAGCTGGAGGCGCTGGCCGGTGTGCGCCAGGTGCTGGCGGGGGGAGATGTGCTCTCGCCCGGGCATGTGCAACGCCTGCTGGAGGCGTTCCCGCCAGGCCATGCCCTGATCAACGGCTACGGCCCTACGGAGGCCACCACCTTCAGCTGCTGTCATCACCTGCCAGCCGGCGCCACGGTGGACCCCGCCGGCGTGCCGATCGGCCGCCCCATCGCCCTCACCTCGGTTCATGTGCTCGACCCTTCCGGTCGCCCCTGTCCGATCGGTACACCCGGAGAACTGCACATCGGTGGCGTTGGCCTGGCCCGCGGCTATCTGAACGACCCTGAGCGCACCGCCGCCAGCTTCGTGGTCGATCCCTGCGGGGCGGATCCCTCGGCCCGGCTTTACCGCTCCGGTGATCGGGTGTCCTGGAACCGCGATGGCACCCTGGCGTTCCACGGGCGCATCGATCAGCAGATCAAGCTGCGCGGGTTTCGCATCGAGCCCGGCGAGATCGAAGCCCTGCTGGTGGCGCAGCCCGGGGTGGCCCAGGCCGTCGTGGTGCTGCGCCGCGATGAGGCCGCCGAGCCGTGCCTGGTCGCCTACTGGGTGGCCCGATCCGCTGCTGCCGCCGGTGGTGCCCAGGTGGTGCCACCCAGCGCCGAACAGCTCCGCGCCGGCCTGGCCCAGCAGCTGCCGGCGCCGCTGCTGCCGGCGGCTTTCGTGCAGCTGCCGGCACTGCCGCTGACCGCCAACGGCAAGGTCGATCGCCGGGCCCTGCCGGCACCCTGTTTCTCCGATCAGGCCCGACTTCCCAGCCCACCAGCCACGACGCTGGAGTCCCGCCTGCATGCGCTCTGGGCGGAGGTGCTCGGCCATGCCGACTTCGGCATCCACGACTCCTTCTTCGCGATCGGTGGCCACTCGCTGGCGGCAGCGCGCCTGCTGGCCCTGGTGGAGCGGGAGTTTGCGGTTCGCCTGCCGCTGGCCACGCTCTTCCATGCCCCCGAGATCGCCCTGATGGCACCGCTGCTGGGGCCGGCCGCCGATCCCCCGGCCGCGCTCGACTCCTGCCTGGTGCCCCTGCAGCCCGATGGGTCGCTGGCCCCTCTGTTCGTGATCCATGGCTATGGGGGCGATGTCTTCTGCTACACGGCCTTCGCCCGCGCCCTGGGCTCGTCCCGGCCGGTGCTGGGACTTCAGGCCCCGGGCGCCGCTGGCCGCGTCGAGCGACAGGACAGCCTTGAGCCTCAGGACAGCCTTGAGCGACAGGACAGCGTCGAGGCGATGGCGGAGCACTACGCCAGCCTGATCGCTCAGCACCAGCCCACCGGTCCGTTGCATCTGCTGGGCCAGTCCGCCGGTGGCTGGTATGTCTGGGCCGTGGCGTCGGCCCTGCTCCGCCGTGGTCGCAGCATCGGCCTGGTGGCGATCCTCGACAGCGGACCCACAGCGGCGATTTCGCGGCGCCTGCGGGGATCCCTGCTGCTGCGCCGGACCCTGCATCGCCTGCCCCTCTATGCCCAGCAGCTGCAGTTCAGCAAGCGGCCGCGCCATGTGCTGGCCTTTCTGCGGCAGCGGCGGCGGCGGTTGCTTGTCCAACTCCGCCGCTTTCAGGTGCCAGAACATCCACCAGTTCGGACATCCATTCAGTCGCTGGTTCCGCGACCAGGGGGCAGCGTTCCGGCCGCCGGTCAGCCGCCGCTGCCCGCTGGCGTCCGGGCACCGGATTATTTCGATCGCCTGCATCGCGGCTATCGCCCTGAGCCGTTGCCCCTACGGGTGCACCTGTTCACTTCAGCCAACAACCGACAGATGAAGCACCACCTGTGGCGTGCCCTGGCCTGCGGGGGGGTGGAATCTGTGCAGCTGTTTGAGAAGCATGATGATTTCCACGCTCCCTCCCGGGCGGTGGAACTGGCCGCTGCGATCCGCCAGCTCCTGGAGCGGATTGCCCTGGCGTCATCGAGCTGAGGGCACACAGGCAGGTGTCAGGAGCACGGCTGGCTCTGACGCCCCTGCCGGTGGCATCGGCGATCACCGGCAGTCAACCGCATCCCTGCGACCCCTGCGGCAACCGACCACTCCCCAGCACCCACGCGACCCTGCCTGACGGCGGCAGGGTCACGGGAGCTCAGAACAACGGCACGGAGACGTTGGTGATGTTCACCACCAGATCGTTGTAATCCGCGTCGCCCCGTGTGGCCGGCAGATCCTCGAAGCCGAGAACCAGGCCCGTGCGGCTGCTGCCGAGGTTGATCATCTGGGCCACGCCTCCCGGGTTGGCCGCGGCGAAGGAGGAGTAGAGGCGTGAGCGATCGCCATCGACGAGCAGCAGGGCGCCGTAGCTGCGGTTGGGATCGAGGGGCAGATCGGTGTACTGCCGGCTGGCGCCGTAGGGGGGCAGATCGCCGGCGGCCAGCAGCAGGCCGCTGGCCTCGGAGCGGGCGAGGGCCTTCTGCAGATAGCCCGACTCGCCCGGGTTGATCCCATCGACCATGCCGGTGATGGAATCGAGGGCATAGAAGGCCAGGGCGTTGTCGTAGCCCGCGAGCCGCTGCACCTCCACCGCCGGCCGGATCGGGGTGGGTGAGGGCGCCTGCCCGGTGCCCTGGAGGCCGAACACGGCGGTGATCCCCCCGCTGAAGCGGGCGGTGATCTGGTTGCCGTCCTGGCTGAGGTCCAGCAATGCGAGGGGCTGGCCGTTGCTGGTGGCGGTGGGGGTCCAGGTGATGCCGGCGAGGGGCAGCCCGTTGACGACGGTGCGGCTGCCGACGGCGAGGCCCTCGCTGGCCAGCCAGCCGGTAAGCGGATCGCCGCTGAGGGCGTTCTGGGGGTTGATGCTGCCGCTGCTGCCACCGGTGGCGTCGCGCAGCAGGATGAGGCTCTGGCTGCCGCCCTGCAGGCCGAAGGTCACCGGTGTGGTGCCGTTGTCGGCACGCCAGAGGGTGAAGGGGGTGTCCTGGGAGAACTGGAGCGTGCGCTCGCTGTCCAGCTGCAGGGGCGATTGCCACTGGAGGGCGGGGGCGGCCAGGCGCACCGAGGGCTCGCCGGCGGCGGCGGTGAAGCTGAGCTCCAGCTGGGTGCCGATCTGGCTGTTGGCGCGCTGATCGTTGTCGAGGGCCAGGGCGCCGGGCACGGCGTTGTAGGCCGCAGGGGTCTGGCCGTTACCGGGGCGGGCATCGAGGATGTCCAGGATCTGGCTCGTCTCGACGGTGCTGCTGTCGGCGCTGCGGCGCCGGCTGATGCTGAGCCGCAGGCTCTCGAGCGCGCTGGTGCTGGCGTTGCTGTCGGCACGGAAGCGCAGGGTGGCGCCCTCGCCGCTGCTGTCGGGCAGGAGCGTGAAGCCCGAGAGGGCCGGGGGTGCGGAACCGCCGCTGGCGGGGGTCTGCGGTTCCAGCAGCAGGTGCAGAGGCTTGTGGCCGCGATCCGCCAGTTCCTCCACCGCCAGCGACAGGGAGCCGCGGCGCAGGCGTGCGAAGGCGTCGCGGTCGAGCGGCACGGCGATCTCCTGGCGGTTCTGGCCGGGTTCAAGCACCAGCAGGCCGCAGGCGGGCGTGTAGTGGCGGCCGGGTTCGGCGGCGCTGTTGGCGGAGGAAGAGGCGTAGGCGATCACCTGGCGCCTGCGGCTGTCGCCGCGCTCGATCGCGAAGCGGGCGACGCCGCTGGCTGGATCGCTGCGATAGGCCAGCAGGGTGAGGCCGTCACCGAAGGTCTGGCGGCCGGCGATCGGGTTGGTTGTGGGCAGCGAGCCGAGGGGATCGGCTGGGGCTGCCGCTGTCGCTGCCCGCAGGCTGGCAGCCGGCGCGGTGAGGCTGGTGCTGACGTGCGAGGTGAGCCAGTCGGCGCTCTGCCCGGTGGGGGTGGCCACGTAGAGCAGGGCCGGGTTGCTGCTGGCCGGTGTCGCGCTGGCCGGGGCGGCGGCATAGGCGTTCCAGAGCGTGCCGCCGAAGCTGGTGTCGAAGTTGGTGTTGCGGCTGAACTCCGGGGTCAGGTCGATGGTGTCGGCGGCATCGGGCACCACGAACAACACACGATCGGGATTGATGGCGTTGATCGCGGCGGCATCGAAGGAGAGGGCGTTGGCGCCATAATCGCGGGAACTGATCAGCTCGATGTCGCGCAGCTTGGTGCCGGCGAAGTACTGGGGGCTTGGGATATTGAGACGGAAGTCGTAGCTCTGGTTGGCCAGTCCTTCCAGCAGCAGCTGATCGAAGCCCGAGCCAGCGTCAATGCGGATGAAGGCGTTGTCCTCAATGCTGATGGCGTCATCGCCGGCGCCGGTAAGGATCACATCGGCGCCGCCGTTGCTGGTCACCTGATCGGCGCCCTGGATGGCATAGATCACATCGGCCAGGGGGGTGCCCAGCATCACATCGTCGCCGGGGGTTCCCACCTGGGAGGCGATGTTCAGATAGTCGCCGCCGAACAGCGCGTACTGGTTGTCGACGTTCTTGCTGGGATCGGAGGGATCCGACACCAGCATGTCCATGAACCCGTCGCCATTGACGTCGATGTTGCCGTCGATGGAGTAGCCGGCGAGGGATTGCTGGCTAGCGCTGGCCCAGGGGGTGGCGACGGGTTGCAGGGCGATGGAACTGCCGAAGAATTGCGTCGACTGGGTCTGCAGAGCGAGTTGTCCGCCGATGGTGCTGGCCCCCACCACGGTGGCGTTGGCACCGGCTCGCAGGGTGGCGGTAGCCGGAGTCGAGTCGATGGTGTTGTAGAGGGTGACGCCGAAGGGGCTGTTTTCGCCCGTGAGATTTGTGGTTGTCAAGCAGAGCTGGCTATCGTTTGCGCTGAGGAAGATCAGGCCAGGCTGTGTATTGCTAATTTCCCTTGATGTAGTCCAGACTGAATTTGAGCTCGGATCGTAGTTATCAGGCTGCTTGGCAACGTAGACGCCAGGGGGATTACTGAATTTACCGGAGAATGCTATGTAGGTGGCGTCTTGAAATCGAGTGGCGGCGATGTTCTGTGTTTGGCCCGTATTGCTGAGTTGGATTGGAGTGTTGTTGCCATTTAAATCGGAGTAGATCAGGCCGTCGCCTGTCCCACCTGCGTTCTGCCAGTTTCCGGTTGCGAGTTGAGGATCTGCGGAGTAGGAGTATAGGATATTTTGCTTGTCGTTGTCTGAAACGTAGTAAAGCCCCAGGCGGTCCCCCTCGTTAACAAGGGCCGGCTGAAGGCTTGTCTTGCCGGGCAGCTGATATTGATTCCACTTCGACGCATCCGAAACACCATCTGGAGTGAGATCCGACTCCTTGATGGAGAAGAGGAACATCTCGCCATCGTCTTCAGTCAGTATTTCGCCTGAGACTGAGACCAGGTAAGGGGCTGATGACAGGGCCAGATAGAGATAGCCTTTAAAGAAGGCAGCCCCTGATGGTGACAGCTGGAAGTAGTGCGGATCACTGCTGCTGCCAGTGTTGGCCTTGCTCAGGACCCCGCCAGGAATACCAGCCGTCCATTGTGTGCTGGTGCCATCGGCGCTGACCCTGGAAATCTGAATGATCGGAAATCCTGTTTGATCGAAGCCGTTGGCGGTCATGCTCCCTGAGATCAGCAGAATCTCGCCTGAGCTGCCATAGGCTGTCGCGACAGTGGCCTGCTGTGCAGCACCGCCACTCAGCCCGGGCAGGGAGGTGCTGGCTGGTGACAATGTTGAGATGGTGGCCGAGCTGCTGCCAGGGCCTGGAGTGAAGCTGAGGATCGGCGTGAGCCAGTTCTGCAGCAGCGGCCAGGGTTGGGTGGCTGTTGTCGCGTTCTGATCCTGGAGCTGCAGACGACCGAAGGGATTGAGGGGCACCCGCATCGCCTCGAGGCTGAAGCTGTTCGTCTCTTTGTTCACCTCAAACAGCGCCCCATCCACCAACACCGGCTGAATCAATTGCGGTGCACCGTTAAGCACGGCCTCCGGCGGCACCAGGCTGAGCAGCACGTCGTCGGCGCCGTTGCCGTTCACATCGCCGGCGGCACGGATGCTCCACACCTGCCAGCCCAGGCCATTGGCGCCGTACACCGTGGTGGGCATTCCATCGAGAGTGTCGAGATAGCCATCGGCATTGAGATCGCCGAAGCTGCCGGTGGTGTTGAGGCTGAGATTGCCGAAGCCCAGGCCCAGGCCCTGGGCGCCGGTCGTGGGGCTGCCACTGAACAGCCGACGCGCCGTATTCAGGTCACCGCTGCTGGCCTCAAACAGCGACGGGCTCAGCAACGCTGCCCGCAGCTCCGAGGGCTGGCCAGTGGTGGTGCTGGTGGAGGTGAGCGACAGCTGGGCTTGGGAGCCGCTGAGCGATAGCACCGGGGTGTTGCCGTTCAATCCGAAGCTGGAGGCAATCTGAACGCTCTGGCTGCTCGACGTCGACTCGTTCGCGTTGATGTTGAGCAGGCTGGTACCTGTGGCAGCACCACGAATCAGGCGCAGTCCCGTAGCCAGCTGCTGGCTCGCTTGGTCTGGTTGAACAACAACGTTATTGGCCACCACCATGAGATCGTCGAGACCATCGCCATCGAGATCACCCACCGACGAGAGACTGGACCCGGTCTGCTGCGAGGTGAGCGTCAGCGTGAGAGGTTGATAGCTCGCCTGTGCGCTGATGAGAGCATTGGTGCCAGCCGTATTGCTGCCAGCCGTAGAGGCCACCAGCACCGATTCCTTGTTGCGTGAGCCCACCAGCGTGGCACTGGTTCTTGAGACGGAGCTGGTCTGCTTCTGCTGGAGGGTTGTGAAGGGCGTAAAGCTCCAGTTCGTTCCTGATCCTGTGCCCTGCTGCAGGCTGATCACCTGCTGGCCGTTGATGGTGTCGGTGGTGCTGAGCACCAAGCCGAGATTGTTGGCGCTCAGGCCAATGCTCTTGCTGGTGGACGACGTCTGCGGACCGGGAGGGATGAAGGTGCCCCAGTTCTGGCCATTGTTATTGTTGGCAACTGGGCCGGTCGTGATATAGATCGTGTTGCTCGGGCTTGAGCTTGTGCCGCCCTGATAGGCCAGATAGGTTGCCCCGTTCAGGCGGACGGCCGCCAGGGGGCCGGAGGCGGTTTGATGGACGTTGCCACTTGAATTGTTGATGGCGGCTGACCCTGTGAAGCTACCTTTGTTGCCAGGATCAGTGGTCGATGTGTAGTAGATCTTGTCGTCGCTGCCAACGTAGAAGAGGGTGAACAGGTTATCGTCCTGATTGATGGCTGCCAGGTACTTCGCTGTCTGGCTGCCAATGTTGATGGCCTCCCCCCATGCCTTTGTGCCGGGCTCGTAGCGAGTCAGCATCAGATTGCTGTCACTGCTGCGGATGTAGCAGACATAGAGCTGGCCGCCGAAGCTGGTGATCGTTGGCGGCTGAGTTGTGCTAACAGATTTGCCGCTGCTGTCGGTGGTGTTCGGGTTGCTCGACCAGCCACTCCATGTGATGCCAGCATCGCTGCTGCTGTTGATATATAGCCTTTGGTTCTCACCCCGCGTGATGGCATAGAGCACGCCGGAAAGTTCGACAAAGGCAGGAGCATCCGGTGTGTTGAAGTTGTCGATCGGCTGCCAGTCAGGAAGCACGGGGCCAAGATTGATCGCGCCATTGGCTCCCGCTTTCTGCTGCAGCATCCAGCCCCCCTGGCCATCGGGCAGCTGCACGGTGCTGTTCAGCCAGGCGGTGCTCTCCGGGTCGCTGAGCACGGGCATGGCGTTGAGCTGCACCTGGTTGGTGCTGCCGCTGCTGGTGCTGCCCAGCAGCAGGGTGCCGTTCACGCTCAGGGGCACCGTGGCCAGGGCGGTGCTGAGGCCGCTGCCGGCGGCCAGGTTGATGCCCTGCCATTGGAGCTCGGTGCCGAGCACGAGGCTGCCATCGGCGTTGATCTGCACCCCGTCGACCGGCGTGCCGTCGAGGTTGAGGAGGGCGAGGCGCTCCAGGCTCACCGAGCCATCACCGTTGCGGTAGCTGAGCGCCAGGCCGGTGTCGGTGGTGGTGAGCCCGGCGGCGGTGCTGCCGGCCTGGTTGGTGCTGCCGGGGCTGAAGGAGGAGGCGAGGCTGAAGGTCCTGGTGGCGTTGCCGACGAGGACCGACAGCGTGCCGTTGTTGTTGGCCGCCAGCACCGGCGCGCCATTGAGCAGGGTGACGCTGGGTGCGGCCGTGGCGCTGATCGGCTGGAAGCTGACGGTGCCGTCGGTGGCGACGAGGCGCTCCAGCAGGGTTGTGGCCGCAGTCCAGCTGCTCTGGGGAGCGAGAACGCTGGTGTCGACAGCGCCTCCATTGGCCGGGTCCGCCGCCGCCAGCAACAGCTGCGGGGGGTTTCCCGAGCCTGGCAGCGACTGGATGGCGGCGGTGGGGGCATTGCCGCTGATCGAAGCGCGGCTGGTGTAGAAGCTCTGGCTCCAGCTGCCGCTGCCTGAGGGAGGGGTGAGGCGGACGATCGCCTGCTGGCCGGTGCCGCTGTCTGTGGTGTTGAGCAGCAGGCCGATGGCGTCGCTGCTGAGGCCGATGCCGTTGTGGTTGCCGGCATTGCGGCTGGCGATCACCGACCAGCTGCCGCTGCTGCTTGGGGTGCTGGCAGTGGTGATGAAAGCGACGTTGCTGGGGGTGCCAGGGGTGCCGCCCTGATAGGCCAGATAGCTCTGGCTGTTGAAGCGGGTCACGGCCAGGGGGCCGGAGGCGGTCTGGCCGTTGAGTTGCTGGCTTGCGCTCCAGGTCGAGGCCGTGAGTGGCGTTGACGACCAGGTGCGCAGGATGGTGCCGGTGCTGTTGTTGGCCACGTAGTAGATGGCCAGGCCCTCGGTACTGCCCACCGTTTCGTTGATCGCCACCGCACCCAGGCCATTTCTGGCGCTCTGATTGCTGACCACGGTCTGGGCTGACCAGCTGTTGGTGGCGGCATTGGTCAGCTGGGTGATGTTCAGCTCCTGGTTGCCGGCCCCCAGATAGGTGAGATAGAGGCTGCCGTTGACCACCGCCAAGGACGGTGCATCGTTGGTGGTCATGCCGCTGGGCAATGGCTGCCAGCTGCCCCAGCTCTGACCGCCATCGCTGCTGGAGGTCCAGTAGAGGCGGTTGTCGCTGCCACGCCGCGCCATGTAGACGGTGCTGCCGTTGCTGGCCAGAGCGGGGGTGTTCGGCGAGCTGGCGCCGGCCACCTGGGCCCAGTCGAAGGCCGGCCCCGCGCCGTTGCTGACGGCGAGATCCGGTGTGGTGGTCGTTGAGCCTTGAAGCTTGCTGGTGCCATCCACCCACACCACCGAGAGCGCATCGCCGTTGGCGATCAGCGCTGGCGTGAGGGTGCTGGTTGGGTTGCTGGTGCCCTCGCTGAGGACCGTGGGATCGCTCCAGCGCGTGGCATCTGCGGAGGCTGGATCCCAGCTGGAGAGCGCCAGCTGGTTGCTGCCGTTGAGGAAGGCGAGATACAGCTTGTCGTTGAACAACGTCAGCGACGGGGTGCTGGTGCTCGCCAGGTTCGGCAGAGCGGATGTGAGGTTGGTGTCGGAGCTCCAGCTGGTGCCACCATCGCGGCTCTGGGCGAACCAGAGGTTGGTGCTGCCGGCCAGCGCGTCGCACCAGACGGCGTAGACGGTGTTGCCCACCGCCAGCATCGCCGGCGCCCTGGTGCTGAGGGCCCCGCTGATCGGTCCTGTGGGCAGGGGTGCCAGGGGATTGCCTGCGGCGTCGGTGGGGGCCAGCAGGCCGAAGCCCGAGCCCAGGGGCAGTTGATCGCTGGGGCGGCCGTAGAGGATGCCGGTGGTGCTGCCGGCGCCGGCGTTGCCGTCAGCCGCCGAGCTCAGGTTCTGCTGCAGGAACAGGGCGATGTCGGTGAAGCCGTCGCCGTTGCTGTCACCGGCATTCAGCACCTGCGTGCCTGGTGCCACCTGGAAGCTGTAGAAGTTGAAGGGGTAGTCGGCCAGGATCTCCTCGGTGTTGGCGCCAAGCTCGATGCGCACCGTGTCGAGGAAGGTTCCGGGCTGGATCGAGACAAAGTCGCCGTAGCCGTCGCCGTTGAAATCACCGACCGAGCGCAGCGATCCCTGGGTGGTGGTGGCCAGGCCCTCGAGCAGGTAGCCGGTGTTGCTGGCGAGTTTCTGCAGCTGCAGGTTGCTGATGGCTTCGAGGTAATCCTTGCCGTAGGTGAGATAGGCCTGGCCGTTGTTGCCGGCTCCCAGAGGGATGTCGTTGCGGCCATCGCCGTTGACATCACCGGCTCCGAACGTGCCCTGGCCGGTGGCGCCACTGCCCGCACCCAGTTCGCTGAGGATGGCGCTGGTGAAGCTGCTGCCATCGGCGCGCTTGAAGGTGCCGATCGATCCCGGAGCCACGCTGCCGGTGGCGGCATTGGGAATGGTGATGCTGGTGTTTTTGGTGGTTTCAGCGGTGGTGGATTTGAACAGCTGATCACTGCCGAACAGCACGGTGCCGCTGCCGGCGCCACCGTTGGCGTTGAAGGCCTGGATCAGCAGGTCGTCATGGCCATCCTTGTTGGTATCGCCGAGGTTGACCAGGCCGTTGCCGAACTGGTCGTAGGAGTCGGCGCCGTAGAGGGTGAGGCTGCTGGTCAGATGGGCGAGGTATTGGTTGCTGCCCAGGTTGGTCTTCGTCAGCCAGGTCTCTGAGCTGGGGTTGCTGAAGGACCACTGGGGATCCAGCGCATACACGGCACCGGGTCCGCCCGTGGCCGCTGCTCCGATCACCAGGCCGGCCTGATTGCTGTTGTTGAGATCGGCGAAGGCGAGACTGCTACCGAAGCCCGACTGCTGGAGGGTGTTCCAGGGCTGGGGGCCGTAGAAGGTGGAGCCGCCCTGGCTGAACACGTTCTCGGCGCTGACAATGCTGCTCTTGCTAGCAAGTTCGGATAGATCGCTGGCGTTGTTGAACAGGAACACCGCGCCTACTGCCCCTGTCTGGATGGCCTGGTTGTTGAGCTGGGTGGCATCGGCGATGTTGTCGGTTTGCAGAGCCTTGAGGTTCTGCATGTAGGTGGATTCCTCCGCGGCCAGATCGCTCTTGGCGTTGATGTCCTGGTTGACGATGTCCTGAAGAAGGCTGTTTTCGGTGCCGGCGGTGCTGCTCACATTGAAGCCGCCGAACTTCGTGGGCAGCTCGATCTTCACCAGCGCGCCCATGCCGTAGGGATCGGAGGGGTTCTTCTCGCCGTTGGCGGCCTCCTGCACCGCCTCGGTGCCGCTGTAGAGCAGTGAGGCCTGCACACCGGGCGCCGACACGGCGATCTTGCCGCTGCCATCGACGGCGATCGCAGTGCCCAGTTCGGCACCCCAGTACGCCTTGCGGGCAGTACCGGTGGGATCGGGGCTGGCGGTGCTGCCGAGGATGCCGAGCGCTGGGTTTGTGAGCGCCGTGGCCACCCCGGTGCCCCAGCCGCTGTTGCTGGCGGCGTTGTAGGAGTAAACGGCGCCAACCGGCACCAGCGAGCCATCCGGCGCTTCTTTCTGGTAGTTCGGCGCCCCGATCCAGATGGTCCCAGTCGCGCCGTTGAGTCCTTCCGCAAACGCCACGGCGGCGCCGAAATTGGCCGAATCGGTGGAGGCGGCGTCATCGCCGCTGGCCGCCCCGCCGGTGAGGATGGTCACGTGGGGGCCGAGGCTGCCTGGGTTGGCCAGGTTCAGCACCGTCTGGCCGCCGGAATTGGTGAGATTGGCTTTGATCCAGGCGCCGTCGATGATCACCACCCGCCCGCCGCCATTGGCCTGGGGCGCGCTGATGATCAGATCCGGGGTTTGATCGCCATTCACATCGGCCACCAGCATCGTCTGGCCGAAGTTCTGGCCCCAGCCGGCGGTGGCATCGGCCTGGATCAGCAGGCCGCCGAACGCGCTGGGGTTGAAGGCGTCATTGAGCAGGGGGCGATTGGGGGTTTCCGGCGAGAAGTTGCTGCGGGCCAGGGCGTTGAGCCAGGTGCTGGGGGCCTTGGCGGCATCCGCCGATGGTGTGGTGGAGGTTGTGTTTCCGTTGTTGTCCGTGACTGTTTTGTACTCACCGGTGTACTGAATCCAGACGCGGCCGGCGGGATTGCTGATGGCGTTGGTGGAGAACGGCTGGGCGATGGCGATCCAGCCTTCGTTCACGGTGGTGGTGGTGGTTCCGTTCGAGGTTGTGCTGCTCTCTGCGAACGAGCCGATCACCTGCGACTGGCCGAAGCTGCGGGCCGGCGACGGCGCGGCCGGGCTGCCTGCGGCGGCGGTGGAGCTGGCGCTGTTGAGCACCACGCCGCTGTCGATGTACTTGAGCTGCAGCGGCGCCGCCTCGATCACGTCGGCGGTGGCCAGGGCCTTGCTGCGGTTGGTGAGTGTGTTGTTGCTTGTATCGGTGCTGTAGTCGGTGATCAGGCTGCTGCCGGCGCTGTTCAGGCTCAGGGGCAGTGCGGCTGGGTTGTTGGTGACGGTCTTGCCATCGGCCGTGCCGTCGGCGAAGTGGAGGGCAACGCTGGCGCTGTAGGTGGTCTGCAGATCGAGATCGCCGGTGTTGGCCGGGTCGCTCGGATCGTCGTCCTGGCGGGCGATGCGCAGGTTCAGCGCCGGTGCCGCGCTGAGCAGCGTGGTGTGGAGATCGGTTGTGGAGGCCCGGGGCTGGAGGGAGGCGATCGTGTTGCCGCCGATCAGCACCTGCTCGGGGCTGAGGCTGCGGGTGATCGGGTTGCCGCTGCCGCTGGGCGTCAGCGTCACCTTGATCGTTTGCAGCTGCTCGCCGGCGGGGTTGAACCCCGAGGCTCCCGTGCCGCCGGCCACCAACCAGTTGCTGTTCGGGCTCTTGTCGGCTTCCGGGGCTGTCCAGTCGCCGGGTGTGATCTGTATCAGCAGATCGTTCTGCAGTGAGCCGGCGCTGGCGCTGGTGGGGGTGGCCTGGCTGGCCGGCACCACGTTGAGGGGGGCGGCCTCTGTCCAGGTGCCCTGCAGGGGGTTGGTGGAGCTGGGCAGGAAGGTGGTGGAGCGGGTGGCGAGGATGGCGTCGTCGGGGTTGACGTTGCGGGCCAGCCAGTGCTCGGTGAGGCCGCCGGGCTGGGTGCCGGGCGTGGTGTTCGGATCGGCGCCGATGCCGAACTCCTGCATCAGCTGTCTGGCCTCGGCGGCGCTGAGCTGGGGCCAGAGGCCATCGCCGTTGCTGGGCAGTGGCGCCAGGGTGAGGGCCTGGTTGTAGAAGGCCACCTGATCGATGGCGCCGCCGGCGTTATTGGCCAGCAGCAGGGCGTTGTCGTTGAGGTTGAGCAGCGGGAACGGATTGAGCACGCCGCTGGCCGTGGCCACCAGCTGGTTGTCGATCACGAGGCTGGCGGTGCCCACGTTGCTGGGCAGCTGCAGCGTTTCGCCGTTGATGACGTAGGAGCGGTAGTCGGGCAGGAAGCTGGCGCTCACGTAGTGCCACTGGCCATCGCGCAGGTCGGCGGGCACACCGCCCGTGGCACTGGCGGTGAGCGACAGGCCGGGGGCCACATCGAACACCAGCCGCCCCTGGCCGTCCACGGACACGGCCACCCCGGAGAAGAGCGAGAAGCCGAGTTCATAGCCCACGTACTGCTCGCTCACCAGCGCACTGGGGCTGGTGGTGGAGGCGGTGGAATCGGGGGCGAGGGAGAAGTTCACCTTGGCCTCGCCGGTCTGCTGCTGGTAGGCCCACAGCTGCTCGAACATGGCGGTGAGCTGCTGTGCCTTGGCACTGCCGGCCAGGTCGGCGGCCAGCAGCACGCCCTTGTTCAGTTCGGCGGAGCTGGTGTCGATGGCGACAGTGTTGAGGTTGGAGACCGGCAGGCCGGTGGCCGCATCGAGGGCGTGGTTGAACTGCAGCTCGGTGACGGGGGCCGCCGCGATCGTGTCGGCCAGGATGCCGTCAATGCCGCCGCCGAGATCGGCGGGGGTGAGGCCGTAGTTGGCCAGGAACGGGGCGATGCCCGCCAGGCTCTGGCCGCTGACGAGATTGCTCAGCTGCAGGGCATTGCTGTAGAGGTTGCTGCCGCCGTTGCCGTCCATGGCGGTGGTGTTGGCGCCATCGGCCACCACCGCCCAGCCCCAGCCGTAGAGATCGCCGGGATCGCTGCCGCTGGGGAGCGCGGTGATCCAGCTGCGCTCCAGCGCCTCCTGAACGGTGTAAGGCTCCACGACGAAGCTGTTGACCAGCAGCCAGCCTTCCGGGGCCTTGGCCTCACCCACGGCGCCCGCCGAGGGCTGCCCGAAGGCCACCAGGCCGGCGCCATTGGGATTGGTGTTGGTGCCCAGCTGGGTCCAGAACTCCACGGTGTAGGGCGCCGAGCTGGAGGGGGTGGCCACCAGGGCCAGGGGGGCGCTGCTGCTGCCGGCGGTCTGCTCGAGGCTCACGCTGTAGGTGCCGTTGCCGCTGGCATCCACGGCGCCGATGGCGGTGATCGTGGTGAAGCCGCTGATCCCCTCGCCGAGCACCTGATCGCCCACCTGCAGGGCGCCGTTGAGGTTGCTGAGGGTGAGGGTGGTGCCGCTGATGCTGCCGCTGAAGCTGGCGTAGGGCACCCCCGCCGGCACGGGCAGGGCCAGCAGGCTGGTGCTGGCCAGCGTCTGGGCCTGGCTCACCGTGTAGGTGCCAAGGCCGGCGGCATCCACCGTGCCGATGCCGGTGATCACGGTGCCCGGCAGCAGGCCGCTGCCGCTGAGCACATCGCCCACGCGCAGCGTGCCCGCCGTGAGGCTGGTGACCGTGAGGGTGGTGCCGCTGAGGCTGCCCTGCAGCTGGCCGGGGCCGTCGGCCGCCAGCTGCTCGGGGGTGGCGTTGCTGAACAGGCTGGTGAGCGGCCCATAGAGGCTGCCGGTGCCGGTGGCCAGCACGCCGGTGCCGTCGGTGTTCTGCACGGCGCTGGCGGTGGACTTGGGCAGGGCGCCGCGGATGGCGAAGTTGAGGCCGCTGTCGGAGGCGGTGGTGGTGGTGGTGTCGGGGGAGGCGCCGCCGAGGTTGACGCTGTTGACACCCGGGGCCAGGGCACCGAGATCGAGGTAAATGAACGGCTGGCTTTCGAGCACCGACTCCCGGTAGGGGGTGCGCACGGCCTGATCCCAGCTCAGCACCGGCGTTTCCACCACGCTGCCGTCGGCGGCCCGCTGCAGCTGGGTGGCGGCGATGATCGATTCGATGCCCAGGCCCGGCGTTGCGTTGGCATCCCAGGGAAGGGTCTGGATCGTGGACTGGCCGGCGGCATCCTTGAACAGATCGTTCCACTGCAGGCTGTTGGCGTTGGGATTGATGAACCCCGCCTTGAGCACGGTGGCGGGCCGCAGATCCCTGGCCTGCAGGCTGATGGGGATGTCGGCACTGCCCAGGCTCTGGCTGCGGCTGACGCTGTAGGTGCCGTCGCCGTGAATGGCGGTGATCACGGTGCCCTCCGCCACGCCGCCACCGCTGATCAGATCGCCCACCCTGAGGCTGCCGCTGAGGCTGCTGACGCTGAGGGTGGTGCCGTCGATCCAGCCGTTGAGGCTGATGGTGGGGAGGTCCTTGATGGCCGTGATCGGGGTTTCATCCCACACCAGCAGGGTCCGGGGCTGGCCATCGGTGTTCACCTCGAAGGCCTGCAGCTGGCGGATCACCGCGTTGTCCGGCGTGTAGAGATCGTCCACCCGGGGTGTTTCCCAACCCTGCTGGCTGCCGGAGCCGGAGAGGGGATTGATGCGGTAGTTGATGCGCTGGGCGCCGTAGAGGGCCTGCATGAAGGCCTGGTAGTTCTGCGTGCCGTCGCTGGAGATCTGGGGGATCACCGGATCTGAGGCCTCCACCCAGAACACGAGGCTGGCTCCGCTGAAGCGCTGCCCGGGCGCACCGGCGAGGGTGATGGCGGTGGGGGTGCTGGCGGCGGAGAAGGAAACCGGATTGGCGCTGAGCTGGGCGAGCGAATCGTTGCCGCGGGCCAGCGTGGTGGGCGCTCCGTTGGTGGCGGTGGCGTTGAGGTACGTGATGGCGCCGGCGGCATCGACCACCGACACGCGGTTCTGCACCGGCCAGCCGGCCTGCACCGGGAAGGCGGCGAGTTCGTCGTTGATCCCCGCCGCCAGCCACACGGCGGCGGCGGCGCTGGTGCCGCTGGCGGCGGGATTGGCGGCGAAGGCCTCGTCTTCGACGAGGTTGTTGAGCACCAGCGTCTGGGCGCTGACGGTATAGCTGGGGTTGGTGAGGCTGCCGCTGTAGCCGTTGGCGGCGAGATAGCCCTGAAGATTGAGGCTGAGGCTGTAGGCCGCGCCGCTGGCCTGATTGAGATAAAAGGGTTGATCGAGGCTGACGGCCAGGATGCGGCCGCCGCTGAGCGTCACGGTGGCGGTGACACCGGGATTGAGCGGGGCCGGCGTGGGCCCGGCGGCTGTGGCGGTGAGCGTCACCGGCACGTTGAAATAGGTGTAGAGGCTGTTGTCGCCTGCGGCCGGCAGGGCCCAGAGGCCGGTGGCCGGATCGCGCTCGGGATAGCTGCCGCTGCTCGGATCGGTGCTGCCGGTGAGCGGAATCGCCGGCGCCACGGCGCTGATCGGCGTGATGCTCAGCGGTGCTCCGCTGCGGCTGGCATCCACCGTGATCAGCGGCAGCCGCGGCAGCAGCTCCAGCGCGCCGGCCGAGGCGCTGCTGCCGGGGTTGGGCAGGATGCCGGTGCTGAACACATCGGGGCTCAGCACATAGATGCCGCTGCCGGCCTGCGTTTCCGGCAGGGCGATGTAGGAGCCGCCGCCGGCGGGCACGGTGATGGTGATGCTGCTGGCCACCACCTGGCCGCCGCTGACGCTGAAGCTGAGGCTGGCGGGGGCGGAACCCGGCAGCGAGAGGGCCAGAATCGGCACGTTGGTGTAGCTGCCATCCACCAGCCCCTGACCGGCCTGCAGCAGATTGAGCGAGGGGTTGGCCGCACTGCTGCTGGCGAGGCTGTAGCGCTGCAATGGCGTGGTGTTGCCTCCCACCAGGGGCAGGGCGCCGGCGACCAGGGGCGTGCTGCCGGATGGATCCATGCTGCTGAACTGCAGCGAACCCGAGGCTGGTGCGTAGCTGAAGGGGTAGGCGCTGCCGTCGGGGGCGCTGGTGGAGGCGCCGAGGCGTGCGGCTGACCCTGCCGACAAGCTGGGCGCCGGATACCAATATTCTTCAAAGATTGGAATCTTGTTGCCAAAGGGGAGGGCGACCCCGGCAATGATGTTGAGCCAGAAATCCGAGTAAAATTCTTTCGCCTTGTAGTTACGGGCAAGGGTGAGTTCGGCTGAGCCTTGAGCGTAAACGCCGATCAGGCCTTTTTTCAGCCAGCTCCACTCAATGCCCCCGTTGATCGCGCCACCGATCGTGCCGGTTCCAACTTCATCGACGAATTTGGTGAGGCCCACGATCGGAAGGACGAGGCCTGAGATGCCGGAAATGACCACCCCAGCGGCGGTGTTTGTTTGTGCTAGCCAGCGTGGGGTCTGCGCTCGATCTTGATTGCCTCCGGCCCCGTATTCATTGCGTGCTGCCAGGGGAGCCTGACTATTTCTGTAGAATATTGAGAGGAAGCCGCCCAAGGTGTTGATGGCGGCAGCAACGCCCATCGGCAACAGGGCTCCCCCGGTCAGCAATTTGGTTGGTTGGCTGCTGTCGATGTTACCAACCTGCAGCGTCGATATCCCGTAGTTGACGAAATCGGACCATGAGGCTAGATTTGCTTGTCCTTCTATGAACTTCTTGCTTTGCTCATAGCCAATTCCTACGGAATACTTTGCCTGGAGCCTGTTGACACGAGTGCGGCCATTTGTGTTTTTCCCAAGATAGTAGTAGGTCGTGGCGTCGCCGCCGGCTTGCTTTGCGCGTGACTCCTCAATAAGTTCTCTGTTTCCTTGTAGAACGAGACGTCTTTCAAGCATTCTATTATTCTCTATTTCAATTTGCCCTGGCCTGGTATATCCTATGCCATCCCAAGATGCTTTCCTGGCATAGCCGATCTTGGCTCGCACGTAGCTTGTGGCGCTCTGGGTGGCGCTGTATCCCCCATAAATTCCCTTCCACACACCAGTATGTTTTCGTCCTTTGCCGGTATTTGTGAAGATGAAAGGGTTCAAGATCCAGTTTGGCGGAGGGTTGCCAAAATCCTGAAAAACTTGATCTGCTACTTCTACCCATTGGTAAATTTCAATACCGGATGCGTCCGTCCTTGGATTTCCTGATGGGTCTAATACGGGTCTATTCTCTGCAAGCGTCTTTTGTTGATTTGGTCTCCCGGGGGTTCCTTGTCCCCCTTCCAGAAACACCCATTCAAAATCTGCCATCTGCATGCCAACCAGGCCCCCAAACTTGCCTGTGCTGTATGTGGTAACCCAGGGATTGACTTGCGCTGGATTGAATGGCCTGTTGCCCTGCTCCGTCAGCCCGCCGGCCGGGTTGGCTGCCGCTGCCGGCAGCAGGGTCGTGCCGCCGGCGCCCGGGCCGTTCTGCTGCAGCTGCGCCCGATCCAGTTGGGTGTTGCCACCGGTGGCCAGCGGCAGGGCCGTTGCCGGCTGCAGCGGCTGGGCCGGGCTGAGCGTGCCGGCGTTCTGCCAGTTGCCGGCCGCCGTTGATGGCGCCAGATTGATCTGCAGCTGGTTGCCCGCGCCGCCGCTCGGATCCTGGCCAGCGGTCGCGATCTGGAAGGTGCTGACGCTCAGGTCGCTGTCGCGCCGCGCGTCGCTCAGCGCCTCCTCCAGCCGTTGCTGCAGATCCTCGGATGGGGTGCGCTGCAGATCCTGCAGCAGGGTGGTGATGTTGGCCCCCGGTTCGCGCTGCTGCACCACCAGATCAAACGTGCCCTGGCCCGTGGCCAACAGGCTGAAGTCGTCCTTGGCGAACGCGGAAGCGGTGAGCGCCAGCGGCGCACTCCACTGCAGCTGCCCATCGCTGCCCCACTGCCCGAAGCTGCCGTAGATCTGCGCCTCGCTGCCCTTGCCCACCCGGTAGGCCAGCACGATCCCCGGCGTGTTGCCCCGCTGGTCGCCCGTTGTGCCGCTGGTGGGGAACAGATCCTCCACCAACAGCGCCTGCAGCTGCTCGCCGCCGTAGGCCATCGGCACCACCTGGCCTTTGTCCCAGCGCTGGGCCTCGCTGTTCCACTGGCACTGCCAGAGGAAGCCGTCGTCCTCCAGGAAGGCGTGGGCCGTTCCGTTGGCGTCGGTGACGAACTGGATGCTGCTGGCGTACGGCATGGCGGTTCAGGGGCGGCTGGCTCCCGTCAGGGCGATGGCGGGATAGAGCTCACTGTGTCTTGGTTATGCCGTTTGCGCATCCGACAGTTGTCGGGGGTGCGGTGCATTCCTCATAACCTCGAGCCGTTGCCTCGCTGCTGTTCAGGCCTGGCTGGATCCCGGCCAGACGGCCTACCCTCAATCCAGGGCATCCCGGCAGCCGAATGATGGAGCCGCTTGTTTCCCCCACGCCGGAACAGGAGCAGGCTCTGCTGCAGCCGCTGGCAGCCCGGCTGATCTGGTGGCAATCCCCGCAGCAGTCCCTGGGACGCCCCGATCGGGTGATCGCCCAGGCGATGGAGCTCGGCGAATTCGACAGCGTGCTGCACCTGAGGCAGGTGCTCGGCGACCGTCGCCTCGCGGCGGTGCTGCAGCGGGCCCAGCCGGGATGGTTCTCACCCCGCTCCTGGATCTACTGGCACCTGAAGCTTGGTCTGGCCCCCTCAGGAGCGGTGCCGCCTCTGCCCCAGCGCCGCTTCGGGCCATGAAGGCCTTTCGCCCGCACCTGGAGGTCCTACCGGAAGAACAGCGCTGCCTCTGGCCAACACTGGTGCCGCTTGCTTCCTGCGGGTGGGTGCTCTACGGCGGCACCGCCATCGCGCTGCGTTACGGCCATCGGGTGTCGGTGGACTTCGATTTCTTCAGTGCCCATCCGCTGGATCGGCAGGCACTGGCTCTGGCGCTTCCCTGGCTGGCTTCGGCTCGGGTGCTGCAGGACCAGCCAGAAACGCTCACGCTGCTCACCTCTGCTTCCTCCTTCGATGGCGTGAAGGTCTCGTTCTTCGGGGGGCTGGCCATCGGCCGGGTCGCCGATCCGGAGATCACCGGCGACCGCGTCGCCCGGGTGGCGTCCCCCCTCGATCTGCTCGCCACCAAGCTGAAGGTGCTGTTGCAGCGGGCCGAATCCAAGGACTACCTCGACGTGGCCACCCTGCTTCAATCGGGGCTGGGCCTCGCCGATGGTCTGGCAGCTGCCACAGCCCTCTACGGCAGCTCCTTCCCGCCGGAGGAGGCCCTCAAAGCTCTTGTTTATTACGCCGACGGCGACCTCCCAGAGCTCCCGGGCGCCATCCGCCGACGTCTGGAGGCGGCCGTGATCGAGGTTGATACCTTGCCCACCAAGGCGCGCCGTGGCACCGATCTCAGTGGCGGCGTCGATCACTGAGATCGATTCCCTTGGATCAGGGGGATGATGCGTCAACCATCCGCGTCGTTGCGGCTTCAGGCCTGAATCAACCCCAGGGCGATCGCTTTCGCCACCACCTCGGTGCGATTGGCCGCCGCCAGCTTGTGGCAGAGGCTGCTCACGTAGTCGCGCACCGTGGCCGGCGCGATGCCCAGGCCGGCGGCGATCTGCCGGTTGCTCCAGCCCCGGCTCAGGCCCGTCAGGGTCTGATGCTCGCGGCCCGTGAGACGGCAGCGGGCCTGCTGATCCAGCTTCTCCCGCAGGCGGGGATCGAGAAAGGTCTGCCCCCGCCGCAGCGCCTGCAGCGCCCGGATCGTGGTGCCGCTGCCGAAGCTCTCCACATGCACGATCGCCTGGGCCCGGCAGGCGCTCAGCGTCTCCAGCGTGAGCCAGTGATCGTCCTGCACCAGCAGCAGGATCTGCAGATCGCACCGCCGCCGCCGCAGCCGCCGGATCAGGTGGCGGCCCTGGTCGGCGGCGATCGAATCGCTGAGGATCAGCAGCGCCGGCGCGTCTCCAGGAAGCTGGGCCACCAGGTCGCAGACCTCCTGTGCATCGATGCCGCAGCCCTCCAGGTTGGGCAGCCCCCGGGCCCGGCCCAGACGGGCCGCCAGATGGGCCTCCAGCCAGGAGCCCGTGCCCACCACCACCCTGAACTGGGCCAGTAGGGCATCGGCCAGGCGGTTGCGGCGCTGGAACCCCTCGCTGAGCGGCACGAAGCGCGGGCGATCATCCGCGCCCGGAGCGTGGGAGGCCTCGGCGGGATCCGCCACCGGTTCAGCGGCTGTTCAGGGCCCACGTTGGCACGGCGGCAGCCCGCGCCGCAGACCCCGGGCCAGCAGCAGCAGCACCGCCGCCGTGGCCAGCACGGCCACGATCCGGGCGGCCAGGGCCAGGGGGCTGAGGGAGCCCCGCACGGCCTCGGCGCCCAACGATCCCGCCAGCACCATCAGCGAGAACCGCGGCACCAGCACCAGGCTGGCCAGCACATAGGGCCGCAGCGGCGTGGGGCCGAGGGCGCAGGCGGCGTTGACCAGCGCCATCGGGATCGCGGCCAGCCGCAGCAGCACCAGCAGCCGCAGCTCGGCCGGCTGCTGCAGGAGCCGCCGCAACCGCCTGCCGCGCCGACGCTCCTCCAGCCAGCGCTGCATCCGCGGCCGCAGCACGCCGCGGCACAACCGCCAGTTCAACGTGAGCCCCGCCGCCTGTGCCAGCAGCACGGTGACGAGGCCGATCCATGGCCCCAGCAGGGCCCCTGCCCCCACCACCAGCGTCCCCGCCGGCAGGCCGACGCCCACGGCGAGGGCCAGCAGCAGTCCGAACAGAAGCGGCTGGTGCGCTGAACCCAGCAGGGGCGCCAGGGACAGAGCGACCGGGGACTCGCTCACGACGTGCCTCCGACCTGGATCGCCTCCAACCTCACCATCGTGTCAGCAAAGGGATGGCTGGGGATCTCTGCGCGGATGCGCCCGGGCCAGCTGGTTGCCATCACTGTTCCTAGAATCACCAAGCGGATTCGTGGCAAGATCCTGGCCAACCGATCGATCAGCGTTTCCCTGGATGAGCAGCTGCTGGAGCAGCTCGATGCCCAGGGGGCCAATCGTTCGGCTCTGGTGAGTGAGGCCCTGACGATGTGGCTGGGCAGGCGCCATGTTGAGGCTCTCAACCAGGCCTATGCCGATCTGGCCTGGCTTGACAGTGGCGTCCTGGCGGCCGCTGGCGATGCGGCCACACTGGCGCCGAGAGAACGGCGGGGATCGTTGTGGCGAGGATGTTTGCAGGGTCGATGGCGGCATCGCCTGGCGCCGCGTCGCGAGCCGCTGCTGGCCTGCCCGCCGACCCGGAGGATCTGCTGGATGCCGTGATCCGATCACGTCATCAAGACGCGCACGATCCTCCATCCGCCCGATCGGGACGCAACCAGCTCGACGCCGATGGCGGCAAGAACCAGCACCCAGCGTCTACACTACTGCGTACACACGCCAGCAAAGTGATGGAGGCGCTTCCCAGCCGGGTCTTCATGAACGGCAACAGCCAGGCCGTGCGAATCCCGGCTGAGTTCCGTCTCAGTGCGGATCGGGTGCAGATCACCCGCACCCCGGAGGGCGATCTGGTGATTCACCCTTGCCCGACGAAGCGCGGCGAGGCCATGCTCGAGGTCTTGAGCGGCTTTGAGGAGGATTTTGTCGCTGCCCTGGTTCAACAGCAGGACGCGAAACTCCCGGTGCAGGAGCGGGAGACGCTGTGATCCACCTGCTCGATACCAACATCATCATTTATCTGATCAAAAACCGTCCGCCACAGGTGGCTGAGCGGATCGATGCCCTGGCGGCTGAGGACAGCCTCGCCATGTCGTTCATCACCTGGGCTGAACTCCTGCAGGGAGCTGAGGGCAGTCAGCGCCGCACGACCACCCTGGCCCAGCTCGACGCCCTGGCCCGCCTGGTCCCGGTCCTCTACCCGGAGGGGCCCGCCATCTGCCGCGCCTATGCGGAGCAGGCGACGGCCCTGAAGAAGCGAGGCACCCCGATCGGGGCCAACGACCTCTGGATCGCTTGCCACGCCCTGGCCCTGGAGGCCACGTTGGTGACCCACAACCTGCGGGAGTTCGAACGGATCCACGGGCTTCAGCTGGCGGACTGGGCTGCGGCCTGATCCGCTCATCGCTGCGCGATCGCCGCGAGCTGACGCCGCATCACCACGGTCTGCAGCAGCAGATCGCTGAGCACCACCACGACCATGAGCGCCAGCCGCTGCGCCGCCAGGGGCAGCACGATCGCCAGCAGGAGCCCCAGCGGCAACATCGTGAGCACAACCGTCTGCTGCACCAGCAGTCCGAGCAGGAGCAGCACCGTGCGCTCAGCTGCGGGATGAGGTCGGCCTCTGATGGCCCGGGCCCTGCTCGACATCAACGTGCTGATCGCGATGCTGGATCAGGGCCATCTGCTGCATCGGTCTGCGAGCCGTTGGCTGGAGCGGCGGCTCGCGCAGGGTGGGCCACCTGCCCGATCACCGATGCCGATCGGCTCGCCCTTGCCGTGCACCATGGCGGCCGTTTTGTGAGCTTTGATCAGCGCATCGATCTCGCTGCGGTGCCTGGCGCGTCCGTCGCCAGCTTCTGGCAGAGGCTGCTCACGTCGTCGCGCACCGTGGCCGGCGCGATACCCAGGCCGGCGGCGATCTGCCGGTTGCTCCACCCCCGGCTCAGGCCCGTCAGGGTCTGATGCTCGCGTCCCGTGAGCCGGCAGCGGGCCTGCTGATCCAGCTTCTCCCGCAGGCGGGGATCGAGAAAGGTCTGCCCCCGCCGCAGCGCCTGCAGCGCCCGGATCGTGGCGCCGCTGCCGAAGCTCTCCACATGCACGATCGCCTGGGCCCGGCAGGCGCTCAGCGTCTCCAGCGTGAGCCAGTGATCGTCCTGCACCAGCAGCAGGATCTGCAGATCGCTCCGCCGCCGCCGCAGCCGGCGGATCAGGCGGCGGCCCTGGTCCGGCTCGATCGAATCGCTGAGGATCAGCAGTGCCGGTGCGTCCTGGGGAAGCGCGTCCGTCAGATCCTCCACCTCCGGCGCGCTGATGCCGCAGCCCCGCAGGTTCGGCAGCCCCCGGGCCCGGCCTAGGCGGGCCGCCAGATGGGCCTCCAGCAGGAGCCCGTGCCCACCACGATCCTGAACTGGGCCAGCAGGGCATCGGCGAGGCGGTTGCGGCGCTGGAAGCCCTCGCTGAGCGGCACGAAGCGCGGCCCATCGTCCGCGTCCAGATCGTGGAAGGCCTTGGTGGGATCCGCCACCGGCTCAGCGGCTGCTCAGGGCACACGCTGGCACGGCGGCAGCCCGCGCCGCAGACCCCGGGCCAGCAGCAGCACCGCCGCCGTGGCCAGCAGGGCCACGATCCTGGCGGCCAGGGCCAGGGGGCTGAGGGAGCCGCGGGCGGCTTCGGCGCCCAGCGATCCCGCCAGCACCATCAGCGAGAAGCGCGGCACCAGCACCAGGCTGGCCAGCACATACGGGCGCAGCGGCGTGGGGCCGAGGGCGCAGGCGGCGTTGACCAGCGCCATCGGGATCGCGGCCAGCCGCAGCAGCACCAGCAGCCGCAGCTCCGCCGGCTGCTGCAGGAGCCGCCGCAACCGCCTGCCGCGCCGACGCCCTTCCAGCCAGCGCTGCATCCGCGGCCGCAGCACGCCGCGGCACAACCGCCAGTTCAACGTGAGCCCCGCCACCTGTCCCAGCAGCACGGTGACGAGGCCGATCCAGGGCCCGAACAGGGCGCCTGCTCCCACCACCAGCGCGCCCGCCGGCAGGCCGACGCCCACGGCGAGGGCCAGCACCAAGCCGTACAGAAGCGGGCTGGTTGGCTGAACCCAGCAGGGGGGCCAGGGACAGGGCGGCAGGGGACGCGCTCACGACGTTGTTCACAACGTTCCGCCGACCTGGATCGTCTGCGGCCTCACCATCGTTTCAGCAGCCAGGCCTGCCAGGCCCCTCAGTGGGGGGTCAGAACGGCCTGAGTCAGCAGCGCAAAGCTAGTCTGACCAGACCAGTCAGACCATAAAAAATGCCTTCCAGTCAGGGCGCCCCATCGCCTGGTCTGCCGGGACCCACGCCGCGCTGCGTGAACGTTCAGGAGGCCAAGACGCACCTCTCGGCTCTGCTGGCCAGGGTCGCGGCCGGGGAGCGGATTGTGCTGGCTCGCCATGGCAAGCCCATCGCCCAGCTGGTGCCGCTCGATCCCAGCCCGCGCCGGCAGCTCGGCTTCCTGCAGGGACGCGTGGATGAGGCGTTCTTCGAGCCCCTGCCCGAGGAGGAGCTGCAGGGCTGGGGCGGATGAAGCTGCTGCTCGACACCCACGTGCTGCTCTGGGCTCTGCTGGAACCTCAGAAGCTCTCGCCTGAGTTGCGCAACGCCCTGGAGAACAGCGACAACACGCTCGTTGTCAGCGCCGCCTCCGCCTGGGAGATCGCCACCAAGTGGAGGCTCGGGAAACTGCAACACGCCAGAGCCGTTGTCGAGAACTACGCCATGGCTCTGCATCGCCTGGCGGCGGTGGATCTGCCGATCAGCGGGGCCGTTGCCCGTCAGGCCGGCCTCTGGGATGTGCCGCACCGCGATCCCTTTGATCGCCTCCTGGCGGCCCAGGCCCGGTCTGACGACCTCGTGCTGGCCAGCACGGATCCGGCGTTCGCCCAGTTCGAGGGGGTTGTGACGCTGGGATGAACGGCTGATGGCGTCGCTGCTGCGCTGCTGCGCTGCTCGCTCACGGCCAGTGTCAACCGGAGCCAGGCCTCAACACGCGCCGTCATCGTTCAGCCCGGGGAGGCCACGTCCGGGCAGGGCGGCACCAGGCGGCGCATCACAAACGTCTGCAGCAGCAGATCGCTCAGCACCACCACAAAGATCAGCGCCAACAGCCGGGCAGCCAGCGGCTCCGCGAGCTCCGGCGTCATGCCGCGCAGATGGGGCAGTTCCTCGGTCATCGACACGGCCAGGGCCAGGGGTACCGCCGCCCGCAGGCCGCAGCCAGTGACGACCAGGCGATCGGTCCAGGAGAAGCGAGCGGCGGGCAGCACCGCCGATACGGCCAGCCACCGCGCGAATGGCACCACAATCGCCAGCAACAGAGCCAGCGGCAGCACGGTGATCAGGTCGGCCGGCTGCACCAGCAGGCCCAGGAGCAGCAACACAGTGATTTCCGCGGCCGTGTTCAGGGGATGCATCACCCGGCCGAGGGCCTGCTGCTCAAAGCGGTGGATCCGGTCACGGCCATTGGAGAGCAGCATCCCCGCCAGAAACACCGCCAGCAAGCCGCCACCGCCCAGCCACTGGCCGAAGCCATAGGCCACAAAGGCCAGAGCCACCGCCACCAGCAGCAGCTGGGGATCGGAGCGCACCAGGGCATCGATGAGCCGCGGGGCCAGAGCACCGACGACCAATCCGGCCAGCAGACCGGTGATCAGGTGAAATCCCACCGCCCCCAGCTGGTCCGGCAGACGACTGCTCAACACCCCATGCAGGGCCTGATGGTCGCCGTGGGCATCGGTCTGCAGCACACCAGCGACCAACCCGAACGCCAGCAGCGTCACAACAGTGCTCAGCGCCGCCTCGAACTGCAGCAGATGGCTGAGGGGCCTGCGGATGGAGTGCCGCAACGCCTTGAGCAGATCCTCCAGAGCTCCGCTGTCGGTGGCCCCCAGGCAGCAGACCGCCAGCCCCGCAGCGGCCGGCGGTAAGCCCCCAGGCAGCAGGGGCGCCAGCAGCATCAGCGCCAGTCCGGTGATCGCCAGGGTGATCAGCACCGCGGCGCTGCCGAGCCGGATGCCCGCCCTGGTCATGCCGCGGATGCGTCGCAGGTCGGTCCTGAGGCCGGCGTAGAAGATCAGCAGCGCCAGGCTCAGTCGATGCAGGGTCTCCACCTGCGCGGGGCCCAGGGGCTGGGCCTGGCTCAGCGCATCAGAGGGGATCGCCAGCCCCAGCAGAAGAACCGCGGCCGCACCCGGCAAGCGCCAATGGGCCGCCAGACGATCCACGGCCAGTGCTGCCAGGTAGATGAGCCCCAGCCCCAGAAAGAAACCGCGCGGCAGCAGGGTGCCTTCCAGGTGAGCGTGGGCCTGGGACACCACCATCAACAAAGCGATCACCCGCCGAAGCCGCAGCCGTCAGTTGCGATTCTCCTGCCGTAACCGGCCATGGCCGGCGTTGAGGCCCTGCATCATGAGCATTCAGGCGCGGCCAAGCCATGGATCTGGCGACAGAGACCTGCCTCCCCTGCCAGGCGGGGGCTCCCACGCTCACCGAGGCCGAACTCGAGGTGTTGCTGCCGCAGCTGCCGGGCTGGTCGGTGGTCGATCAGCACCACCTGCAGCGCTCGCTCAGCTTCCCCGATTTCCAGAGCGCGCTCGACTGGGTGACCGCCGCCGGCGCCATCTGTGAGGCCCAGGGCCACCACGCCGAGTTCACGCTGGGCTGGGGGCACGCCGAGGCGATCCTCTACACCCACAAGGTGGATGGTCTCATCCAGGCCGATGCGGTGCTGGCGGCGAAGTTCAACACGATCGGCGCGGGCTGAACCGCGGCAGTCCGCCCCGACGAGGCGCGCAGCCGCCAGCCAGCCCGTGGGCGGGGCGGAGCTCTCTCGCTGATCCGCACCCAGCCGCCATCAACGGACTCACCATTGCCACCCTTGGCGCACCCAATCCCTGCTGGAGGATCTGCACCACGGCGCCGAGGCGGCTCCGTTGGCCCGTCAGCCCTGCCCATCCGGCTGCAGATGCCGATCCAGCCGGCGATGCACCAGCAGGGTTGGCACCGCCCAGATCAGGCAGTACAGCGCCGGCCCCTGCGTGAACCCCAGGCTCGCCTCCAGCCAGGTGGCGATCAGCGGCAGCGTGCCGCCCAGCACCGCCACCACCAGGCTGTAAGACAGGGAGAAGGCGCTGCAGCGCTGGCCAGCCGGAAACAGGGTGGGCAACAGCGAGGGGTAGATGCCCAGATAGAGCATCAGCGGCAGGAACACGATCAACTGACCCGCCGCAAACGCCATCGGTGTGCCCACGCTGATCAGCAGCATCCCCGGCAGCACCACCACCGCCAGGGCCAGGCTGACCCGGCGTGCCAGTGCCACGGGCTGGCTGCGATCCGCCAGATGGCCGCCCAGCAGGATCAGCCCGACGCCGATCGCCTGGTTGAGGGTGGTGATCATGTTGAAGCTGCCGGCCAGGGAGGGGACCCGGGCGGAGGCCTCCTGCACCGCAAACACCGTTGCTGCATAGAAGCTCACGGCAGACAGCGCAACGGCCGCCATCAGCCGCAGCATCGCCGGCACCTGGCCGCGCAGCCCCGACAGGAGCCGCGTCAGTCCGCCGGACGCCTGCTCCGGCAGCGTCTCCTCCAGATGTTGGCGCAGGCTCAGGGCCCAGATCCCCAGGGCGGTACCCACCGCGAAGGGGATGCGCCAGCCCCATTGCTGTACCTCCGCCGGGGCCAGCAGCAGGTGGATCAGCGTCGCCGCCAGCGATCCCCCCACGAACCCCAGCACCGCGCCGGCGCTGGCAAAGCTGGCGATCAGCCCGCGGCGTTTCCGCGGCGCCGACTCCATCAGGGCCACCACCGAGCCGGTGAACTCGCTGCCCACCGACAGGCCCTGCAGCATCCGCAGCAGGACCAGCAGCACGGCGGCGCTGTAGCCCCACTGGCTGGCGGACGGCAGCAGGGCGATGCCCAGGCTGCAGGCCGCCATCACCGCCACGCTCACCAGCAGCAGCGCGCGCCGCCCCACCAGATCCCCGATCGGCGCGAGCAGCAGCCCGCCGATCGGCCGCATCAGATAGCCGACGGCGAACACGCCGAACGCGCTCAGCAGCTGCAGCGATGGCACATCGGCCGGGAAGAAGGCCTCGCCGATTTCCCGGGCGAAGTAGCCATACACGGCGAAATCAAACCACTCCACCACGTTGCCGATCGCTCCGGCCAGGGTGCTGCGCTGGATCATCCGAGGTCCGGCGTCTCACAGGCGGCCAGCACGGCCTCGCTCCCGGCCTGGGCTACGGCCGCATCCTGCTCGCCGCTGCCGCTGCCGATCGCTCCCACGGAGGAGGCGCCCAAAACGATCGGAAGACCGCCCCTGAGCTTGGGCACCCGACCCTGGCTGGCCGCCGCCGCCATCGGCACCCGCAGCGTTCCGTCACGGGTGGGTGCGGGGATGGGTTCGGACCTGTCCCGGAGCAAGGTCATGGCGTCAGCAATCGCCTGAGTCGTCACCGGATCGGGCAGCCCAGGCCGGTGTCACGCCGTCCTGGGCGTTGGGCTGATGCTAAGGCGGCTGCCAGATCCAGACAGCCAGACAGTCCGGCAGCCGTTGGCGGGTTCCCCCCAGCCTTCAGTCTGGCGACAGCCCCAGTACCAGCCGCAGAGCCCGGGCCAGAGCTGGCAGCACCGTTGCGGCCAGCATCAACCCACAGAGAAACGGCTGGTTCAGCCAACCCGGCAGGGGGGCAAGGATCAGGGCTCATCCCAAAGGGTCTGCAGGCTCCAGGGGCTTCCTTCCAGCAGCCAGAACGATCCATCCACCAGGCGGCGGTGTTGATCGAGGCCGGCGATCCGCTCCAGATCGGACGGGCTGAGTTCGAGGTCGGCGGCCGCCAGGTTCTGCTGCAGCCGGGCCGGGCTCACCGATTTGGGAATGGTGGAGATGCCGCTCTGCAGGTGCCAGGCGATCAGCACCTGGGCGGGGCTGCAGCCATGCTCCGCGGCGATCGCGCTGATCACCGGGTTCTCCAGCAGCACCGGCTCATCGGCGCCCTTCAGGGCGGCTGGCCGGTCGCCGGAGCCGAGCGGCGAGTAGGCGGTGATGTGCACGCCCGCGGCCGCGCAGTCGGCCAGCAGCTGCGGCTGCTGCAGCAGCGGATGCCGTTCCACCTGGTTCACCTCCGGTTGCCGCCGCGCGCTGGCCAGCACCTGCTGCAGCTTGCGGCTGGAAAAGTTGCTCACGCCGATGTGGTGCGTGAGCCCGAGGTCCAGCACCGCTTCCATGCCCTGCCAGGTGTCGGTGAGCGGCACCGCCGCCGGCGGCAGCAGATCGTCGCCGCTGCCGGGGAAGGCCACGCCCGGCCGGATCGGCACCGGCCAGTGCACCAGGTAGAGATCCAGCCACTCCAGGCCCAGATCCCCGAGGCTGCGGCGCAGCGCCGGTTCGACGTTGGCCTGTCCGTGGGCGTTGCACCAGAGCTTGGAGGTGATCCACAGCTCCTCGCGCGTCACCTCGCCGGCGGCGATGGCGCCGCGAATCGCCTCGCCCACTTCCGGCTCATTGGCGTAGACGCTGGCGCAGTCGATGTGGCGATAGCCCAGCCGGATCGCTTCCCGTACCGCGGCACCCACCTCGCCCGGAGCCGATTTCCAGGTGCCCAGCCCCAGCAGGGGCATGCGGTCGCCATTGGCGAAGGTGACGGTGCGCATCGCTGGCGGAAGGGGTTGGCCCCGGCACCCTAGGCAGCGTGGCCCGACCTGGCCTGACCGGCTCCGGCAGTTCGATGATCCCGCAAGGCCGCGGCTGACCAGAGGATCAGTCCGCCACGGGCCGGCACGGGTCGGCACGGGTCCGCGCCATCCATCCGAGGCAGGCCCATGGCCTGGCGATCGCCACCAACAGTGCTGACGGGGCGCCGGGTCAGCGCAAGAGCCATCGCCGCTCCTGGTTGATCGACGCCCTCAGGCGCGTCGGCGCCCAGCTGGCAGGAGGCTGATGGACAGGCCGTCAACGTCATCCCGCCAGCGGGTCTGGGTCACGTCGGCAACGGCCTGTGCTGCGCGGGGAGGATCCGTCTCCAGGGGTGGCTGAGCAGCTTGTGTTCGCGAAAAACCTCAATCAGACCAGACCACACCTCTCAGACCACTCCTCGACTGAAAGCGGCTTCGCTGAACGATCGGTTTTGATCCGTCACTCTCGCTTCCGGGGAAGACGCGGGCTTCGGCAGCCAGGCCTGTTTTGAGCGCCCCATGGTGCGGACGAGTGATTCGGGCTATGCAGACCTCGGAGTCAATGCCTTTCTGGTCATCCTCAAAGAGGGAAATCATGGCATCTCGAATGTCGTCGACCTGATCGCATCGTCATGGGATTGAAAGCAGAGCCTGGCGTCTTTCTGGCGTCACCTGCGCCCGCGGCAATCGTCAACCCGACAGTCTCCCAGTGATTCAGAACGGTCCAACCCCCCTCTCAGGCAGCCAGGCTGAGATCACACGCGACAGGGCGTGAGACACCATGGTTCACATGGGTCCCTCTCTGTCCTCAGGTCCACAGCTATGGGCCTAAAATGCCGGCAGCATTCAGAGAGTGGCTTGATGCATCGCCGCGACCTTCTGGCCGGTTCTGTGTTCGGTCTTGCGACAACTGCGATCTCCACTCTTGCGCCCCAGGCAGCCTGGGCTTCGAGCCTCTCGGATCCACAGTTGCTGGCCAGCCTGGAGGTCTGCACCCCCAAAGATGCCCTCGCCCGACTGATGCTCGGTAATGCGCGCTTTGCCAAGGCCTGGGTGGAGGCCCGGGGTATGGCCACGGCAACGGAGCGAATGCAGGTGATCGATCAGATCTGGACCAGCGAATGCCAGATCGACCCGCTGGCTCTGGAACAGGGTCAGAGGCCCTTCGCAGCGACGCTGTCCTGTGCCGATTCCCGGGTTGATCCGAGCTGGCTGTTCGCCTGCGGCACCGGTGAGCTGTTTGAAGTTCGCTGTGCCGGCAACACTGCCTTTGACGATGCGGTGGCATCCCTGGAATACGCCGTCTCCTCGCTGGGCACCCAGCTCATCCTGGTGATCGGCCACAGCGGTTGTGGCGCCGTCCAGGCAGCCATGGACAGTGCTTCGTTGACGCCTCTGCTCGAGGAACTCGTCAGACCGATCAGGGCTTCGATTACGGGTGCAGCGGATCTCAGTCAGGCCGTGCGGGCGAATGCCCGCAACGCTGCTGCGCAGCTCAGCCAGCGCAGTGACCTGCTGAGGGCTGCCCAGTCGCAGGGCAAGCTCAGCATCCGCAGCGCCTACTGCGATCTGGGGACGGGTGTGGTCACCCTGATCTGATCGATCCTCGCCCCATCGGCGTCCGGATGGCTCCCCGTCGCTCATGGATCAGTTCCGGGTTTTTCGGACGTCATCTGAAGATCACAAACGTCACCCTTTGGGGTGTTTACTGTTAACGCTTTTAATTGATGATGTCAGTGTTCAGGCTTCGGCTCAGCCTTCGATCTCAGCTGATGCTGATGTTGATCAGCGTCAGTGCCGCCGCCATGCTTGTTATCGCCTATCTGGGCTATCACAGTGGTGAGCTGAATCTGACGACGCGAATCTTTGAGCAGCTGACCAGTGTTCGTGCTTCCAAGGCCTATCAGATGCAGGGCTATTTCAGGTCTCTCTATTCCCAGACAGAGGCGCTGAGTGAGGATCTGATGGTGGTGGATGCGATGAAGGAGTTCAGCTGTGCGTATCAGGAGCTTGAGGCCAGGAGCATTCCTGAGTCGTGGCGGCAGTCCATCGATCAGTTTTATCGGCAGAACTTTCTGCCCCAGCTTCCCAGCCGGGAGGAGGGATCACCGATTGCCGATCTCTACGAGCCCCATGACAGCGCTGGTGAGTAACTTCAGTACCATTACATTGCCTCCAATCTCAACGCCGTTGGCGGCAAGCAGCAATTGCTGGACGCAGGTGATGGCAGTCAGTACAGCAGGACGCATGCTCGATATCACCCTTTGTTCCGCAGGTATCACGACTTATTTGGCTATGAAGACCTGTTTCTTGTCGACCCGGAGAGTGGCGCCATCGTCTACTCGGTATTAAAGGAGGTGGATTTCGGAACCAGCTTGGTGAACGGTCCGTATCGTCACAGCAATCTGGCCGATGCTGTCATGGCGGCCATCAACTCTAATGCCAGAGGGTTTGTCAAAATCGTTGACTTTGACCATTACCTCCCGTCCTCTGGAGCCCCGGCCGCTTTTGTTGCCGCCCCTATTTTTGATGCGGACCTGCTCGTTGGAGTTCTCGCCATCCAGGTGCCTGTTGATGAGATCAATCGGGTGATGACTGGAAACAGAAACTGGCAGAAGGATGGACTCGGACTCAGCGGTGAGACCTACCTTGTCGGGGCAGATCATGCGATGAGATCGGTCTCCAGATTCCTGGAGGAAGATCCACTCGCCTATCTCAAGGCGCTTGAGGCCTTGAATGTGAGTTCTGAAGCCATCGACGACATCCGTCGTTATGGCACGACCATCCTGGCTCAGAAGTTTGATACCGAGGCAACCCGGAATGCCTTGGAGCGCCGAGAAGGAACGATGATTGTTGATGATTATCGTGGCATCAAGGTGCTCAGCTCGTTTGCGCCTCTCAACGTCAAAGGTCTCGACTGGGCTGTCCTTTCAGAGATTGATCTTGATGAAGCCTTTGCACCTGTGAATGCATTCAAGCGCCAGATTCTGATCTGGGGATCCCTTGGTATCCTGCTGACCACGATGGCTTCCCTGTGGCTGTCTTCGCTCTTCATTCAGCCTGTCAGACGTCTGATTAATAGCGCCGTACAGATCAGCACTGGTGAGCTCAATGCAATTAGTGCGTCGGAGGACGTTGGCGAGTTTGGTGAGCTGGCCGAGGCTCTCAGCGGCATGGTTGATCGCCTGCAGTCCCTGACCAGGGCCAGCGATGAGCAGAGTCGGCGGCGTCTTGAACTGCTGCATCGGCTGCTGCCTTCAGCAGTTGCTGATCGCTTGCTCGATGGTGAGACCGCCATTGTTGAGCCGCTGGAGAATGTTTCGGTGATGGTGACTGAGATCATCGGCTTCAACGGTTTTGCTCGCATGATGAGTGGTGAGCAAAAGTTGCGCTTACTCCATGATCTGGTTGGCCGTTTCGACTCCCAGGTAGAAGCTTGTGGTGTTGATAAGATAGGGCTATTTGGTGATCACTATGTTTCAGCCGGCGGACTATCAATGATGCGACTTGATCACATTGGAAGAATGGTGACGTTCGCTCTTGAGCTGCAGGCGCAGGTGCGTCGGTTCAATCAACAGCACGGCTGCGATCTGAATGTCGTCAGCAGCATTCATTCCGCTGATGTCGCCGCTGGGCTCGTCGGCACCACCAGGATGGTCTACGAGGTTCGTGGTGACGCTGAATCGGTCGCGCGGGCCATGCTCAGTCAGGCCGAGTCAGCTGGGGCGGCGATTCTGGTGTCGGAGCCTGTCCACGAGTTTCTCCAGGATGTGTATGCGTTTGAGCCTGTCGAGCCTACGGCTGCGCCAGCGGCTGATGCCGCCATCGCGATCTGGCGCCTCACCGGCATCAAACGCGATCAGGTGCAGGAGCTGTGATGATGGACTTCGTCAACGACGACCTCACCACAGCAGCTCTGCTGCTGGCGCTCGGATTCCCGGCGATCCAACTGCTGCTCAGTGAGGCGATCCAGACGCTCAGGCAGCAGGGGCGCCCCTTGGTGGGGACGCTTCAGGTTCTGCGCAATCTGCTGATGCCATCTCTGGCATCGCTGATCTTCCTCACCGCCATCGTGCATCTCGACCCCGAGAGCAGGGCGATCCGCTTCAACGAAACCGTTCTGTGGATCTGCCTGCTGGTCGCGTCGCTGTCACTGTTTGACACTCTGCTGTTCTCGGGCGCCGAGGCGGCCCAGAGATCACCGCTGCAGCTCGGCGGCGATGCCGCTGCCGATGGGGAGAGCTGGCAGTCCCGCATTCCCAAGCTGTTCCGCGACCTGGCGCGGGTGTTTCTGATCCTGCTGGGCGCTGCGATCATCCTGTCGGTGACCTGGGGCATCGACCTCGGTGGACTGGTGGCGGCGCTCGGCGTTGGTTCGGTGGTGATCGGCCTGGCCCTTCAGGACACCCTGGGCAGCCTCGCCTCGGGAATCACGCTGCTGTTCGAGAAACCGTTCGAGAAGGGAGACTGGCTGAAAGTCGGGGATTCGGTGGGCAGGGTCACCGATATCAACTGGCGTGCCGTGCGCATCGAGACCATTGACAATGTTCAGATCATCATTCCGCAGATGATCATTGGCAAGCAGACTATTGCCAACTTCAGCCAGCCAATCAAGGCGCACAAGGAGGAGGTCTTTCTTCGTTATTCGTACCGTCACCCTCCAAACCTGGTCAAGCGCGTTCTGCGGGCCACGGCCCTGTCTACGCCCGGGGTTCTCGAGCAGCCTGAGGCTAAGGTTGCAACTGTTAAGTATGAGGATATCGGCATCAGTTACCGTGTCACATTCTTTGTGAAAGGCTATCAGGACCGCCTACGGGTGCGCGACGATTTCCAGACTCGCATCTGGTATGCCAACCAACGCTTCAAGCTGAGCATTCCGCTGCCCATCCGGGAGATTCTCCAGGCGAATCCGGACGACCGTGACACCAACCCAGGCGAGCGACTGTCGCAGGGTCTCCAGACAATTCCCGTGCTGGCCAATGTGGAGCGCGAATCGCTGTCGAACCTCACCGAGGAGGCCAGTCTCAATGCTTTCGCGGCTGGTGAGCAGGTGTTCGCCGAAGGGGATCAGGTCAGGGCGCTTTATTTCATTCTGGCTGGCCGTGCGGAGGCCTCAATCGTCGATTCCGCTGGAACGACGCGCGTGGTCTATTCCCTGGGCAGGGGGGACTTTTTTGGGGAGATTGCGCTGTTCAGCGACCAGCCCAGCCCGGTCACGGTGCGTGCGACCGAGGACCTGGAGGTGACGCTGATTCTGCCCGATCAGGCTCAGACCCTGGTGGAACGCAAGCCGAGCCTGGCTCGCGAACTGGGGACCACCATCGAGGCCCGTACGCGCCTGATCGAAGCAGCCCGCCTGGGATCCATCTCCACGTCCTGATCGCCTGAGCTCGGATCCAGGCTTGGCCCCCACAAGCTTGCCGTTCGCTCTGACCCGAGACCGCAGGCCTGGTGAATCCTGTACAGCTGCTGCTTCGAGCCTGGCCATTGCCATACCGGTTGCCTGGCCGATGACCCGCATGGCATGCAAATGGCTCAAGGTGTTGCCGCCCTGGCGGTCGTCATCTTGGTTCCAGGGTGTTCGGCGTAGTCGATTGTCGGCATTTATCTTTTGCAGGCGCATCTGTCTAGCGAGCTCCGTGGCTGCCATGCACGTCGATGTCTTTTCGATCGCCGTCGCTGGGGGAGGTCAGTGGCGGCATCGGGTGTTGATTGCTTTGTCAGAGCTGCGGTCTACGGGATGCTCAAGGTGCGACTCAGCAGTTGTCACGACAACCATGTGCACCGGCTCGAAAGAGAGCATTTCTGCTCCGGTTGATGGGATCGAGGCGGTTGGTCTGCCCTTGTCGACTTCGGCCTCGATCTTGCCAGTTTAAAAAGCGGGTGACCGGGCTCGAACCGGCGACGTTCAGCTTGGGAAGCTTCTCGGTTGATTAGCAGAACTGGTTGCGCCGTCTTGAGTCTCATGCGCCCTCAGGCTTAGATGTGAGAAGGTCTGTGAGAAGGTTTTGGCCTTCTCCCCTGTTGTGAGAAGGCGCAAGTTGGAGCCGGCGGACGTAAGGCGAAGGGGCGTGGGCTGCTCTGTGAAGGGCGTTCTCGTTGCGCAGGCCCAATATTCCTTTGCACATGGCAATTCTTCGCGAAGGCCGCGAGGTACAAGCAAAATCTGAAAGTTCTATCCAGAGCACCCGAGAGATTGGTGGGCTGAGTTATCCAACGTCTCACCCCCGGGGTTTCAGCAGTGCGTCCGGTCGGTGACGGCCGTCCTCCGCTTCGGGGCCTGCGTCGATGGTCAGCGGGCTCGCACTGGCGCTGGGGTGATCAGCCAAGGCGCTTGCGCGCCGAGAGGTCTCGGTCGACAGGGCCTTCAGAGTCTCGATCATCCATGCTGTTGGCGTGGTGAACACTGTGCCTTCAGGTCCTGCCGCGGCGGCCGTTGGAGCGACGAAGCTGGAACCAGCCGGAACGAGGGCGTGGATGGCCGATGCACATGCGTTGCCAATGGCTGCCAGGAGCTCCAACCCGGCATCAGCACCGCCCGGCGGCACGCTGCCGCTGGCTCTTGTGCAGCTGCAGCCTGGCGAGGATGCGGTAAGCAACAGACGCGCCGCCGAAGCCTGGCTGGAGCGGGCGCTGCAGCCTCCGGCCGGCACCCCCACCCCAAAGCTGCTGATGCTGCCGGAAATCTGGAATGCCCCCTATGCGGCGGCCCGCTTCGGGGACTACGCCGAGCCGGTGCCGGAGCCCGGCGGCCTACTGGCCGAAGGGCCGTCGCCATCGCTGGCCATGGTGGGGCAGTTGGCGCGTCGCCATGGCGTCAGCGTGATCGCCGGCTCGATTCCCGAGCGCGGCGCCGATGGGCGGCTCTACAACACCGCCACCGTGATCGATGCCGACGGCCGTCTGCGCGCCAAGCACCGGAAAGTGCATCTCTTCGATGTGGATGTGCCCGGCGGCATCCGCTTCCGCGAATCCGACAGCCTCACGGGCGGCGACCGGCTGACGGTGCTGGATGGCGCCGGCGACCCCCTGGCCACCGGGCTGGCCGAACCGCCGAATCTGGGGCTGCTGATCTGTTACGACATCCGCTTCCCGGAGCTGGCGCTGCTGATGCAGCAGCAGTTGGGCGCCGCCGTGATCGCCTGCCCCGCCGCCTTCAACACCACCACCGGCCCGCGCCACTGGCACCTGCTGATGCGCGCCCGCGCCGTGGACACCCAGTGCTTCCTGCTGGCCTGCTCCAGCGCCCGGCCCGAGAACGGTGAGGGCTATCCCAGCTACGGCCATTCCCTGGTGGTGGATCCCTGGGGCACGGTGGTTGCCGAGGCGGGCAGCGGGGAACAGGTGTTGCATGCCCAGCTGGACCTGGCGCAGGTGGCCCTGGCCCGCCGGGCGATCCCCACCAGCCAGCAGCGCCGGCATGATCTCTACCAACTGTCCCAGGTTTGAACGGCGGCCATCCAGCGCCCGCCCTCTCCCATGCGTTCCTCCCTGCGCCGCCAGCTGCTGCACCTGGCCACCGATCTCTCGGCCCTGGCGGCCCATCCCGACGACCTGGGCCACGGCTTCGATCTGCTCACCCGCAGCTATGCCACGCCAGTGGCCGATGCCGCCCGGGCCGCCCTGCGCAGCGACCCGGCGATCGCGGCGCTGATCCAGGAGCGCTACTGGGGGCCCTGGCCCAGCCAGTCGGAGCTGCGGGGGCTGCCTGCGGAGAGCCTTGGCCAGGCCTACGCCAGCTGGTTCGCCGGTGCCGGCAGCCAGCCGCTGCCCGATCCGGTGCTGCAGGCCGGCAGCGATGGCGACGACACCTGGCTGCACCAACGGGTGCGCCACACCCACGACCTCTGGCATGTGGTGTGCGGCTGCCCGCCCACAGCGGCCGGGGAAGCGGCGATGAGCGCCGTCAACGTGATGCAGCTGCGCTGGCCCGGTAGCGCCATGCTGCTGGGGGCCGATCTGCTACATCGCTGCCTCGAGGGCCAAGCCGCCGGTGTGGTCGACGTGGGGCAGGCGGTGGCCTACGGGTTGGAGCTGGGCCGGGTCTGCGCGCCGCTGCTGGCCCAGCGCTGGGAGGAGGGCTGGGGGCAGCCCCTGGCTCAGTGGCGGGAGCAGCTGGGCATCACCGCGCAGGTGGAGCGCTCGCCCTTCAGGGGGTAGCAACCAACGCGAGCGGGCGGAACAGACCTAGCGGGCGTCGATGGCCGGGGCCTGTTCTCTGATGCGGTTGGCAGGAGGACTTGTCATTTTTAGCTTTAGGCAATCCTTTCCCTCGGTTCTCGATGGTGTGCCTGGGTTTTCGGCCTCCGCTTTTGATTGGGCTGCTGCTGGCTATTACTGGGCTTGCCTACCCGAGTAGGGCGCTCGAGGTGATCCTGATACGCCATGGCCATAAAGATGTCGCTCGGCGCGACTTCAACCTTTCTCCACGGGGTTTCAAGCGGTCCCTTGAGCTGGCCACGATGATACCTGGCTGTTTTGGAGCGCCAAGCCGGTTAATCAGTTACCCGTTGAACCCGCTCACCAATAAGAACGCGCGCAGTTACCAGACCCTGGTTCCCCTCGCTGCCGCCTCCGGGGTGAACATTGAAATGAACCAGGATGCAATCGAACACTCCGAGGCGGTTGGACAGCAGCTGCGCATCCAGCTGGCGGCCCTTCCGGAGCGGGTAGTGATCGCTTGGGAGCATCGTCGCTTGCCCGATCTAGCTCGAGGGCTGGGCTGGTCAGCCATGGCCCCTATTGCCAATGATGATTTCGATCAACTGTTCGTGCTGCGTTTCGAAGGTGCCTCCTCACTTCCGCTGGTGCAGCACTACAGCCAGAGCGAATTGCTGCAGCAACCTTGCTTCAAATCCAGACCAACGACTCCTTGATTGAGAGAGCAGGCTGGAAACTCCCTCCATGGTTTCACCACCGTCCGCTACGGCCGCTCGGTGGCGGAACTGTTCCGCGGCGGCCGCAATCTCAGCCAGGCCCTGGTGGCCGCGGGCGCAGCGTTTGTCTACTGGCAGTACATCAGCGGTTGCGACCGGAACACCTACAGCCGATTAGAGACGGAGGCGCGCCTGCGACGAATGGGGGTCTGGAGCCGCCCGGGTGGGATGGCGTGGCCCTGGGTCTACCGGCACGCTCGCCGCTCCGGTTCGTCACAATCCAGCGGCAACAGGGACTCATCCGCTTCCTGATGTCAGCTTTGACAGCCTCGCTGTAACGCCGCACTGGTCATCTTCTTTGTGCTGCTCTGGGCTCTGCTGGAGCCTCAGAAGCTCTCGCCCGCCTTGCGCAACGCCCTGGAGGACAGCGACAACACCCTGGTGATCAGCGCGGCCTCCGCCTGGGAGATCGCCACCAAATGGAGGTTCGGCAAGCTGCAACACGCCAGGGCCGTCGTCGAGAACTACGCCATGGCCCTGCATCGTCTGGCGGCGGTTGAACTGCCGATCAGCGGTGCCGTGGCCCAGCAACCGCTCGGCGGCCGCCCCCGGCAACCGCCAGGTCGCCGCCAGGCGATCCACGGCCAGGGCCCCCACCTCAATCAGCCCCAGGCCGAGAAAGAAACCGCGCGGCAGCAGCGTGCCCCCCAGATGGGCGTGGGGTTGGGGGCCGAGCAAACCACTCGCCGCCAGGATGCAGTGATGCGCTGATGCAGTGATGTAGCCTGGCTGCTATGCGCACCACGCTCGACATCGAAGACGATGTGCTGGCCGCCGCCCGTGAGCTGGCACGGCGCCAGGGCACCACGGCGGGGCAGATGGTCTCGCGCCTGTTGCGGGCGGCGCTCAGCGGCGCAGCCTCCACGGGCCAGGCTGCGGCCGGGGCACCTCCCACCATCGCCGGATTCCGCCCCTTCCAAGCCCCCGTCGGGGCTGTGGTGACCAATGAGCAGATCGATCAGCTGCGGGATGAGGCTGGCCTGTGATGGGCCGGGCCCTGCTCGACATCAACGTGCTGATCGCTCTGCTGGATCAGGGCCATCTGCTGCATCGGCCCGCCACCCGCTGGCTGGAGAGGCAACTCGCCCACGGCTGGGCCACCTGCCCGATCACCGAGAACGGCGTGGTGCGGATCATGGCCCAACCGGCCTACCCCAATGCGCAACCGGCCGCCCTGGTGGCCGCACGCCTGGCGGAAGCCTGCAGCCATGCCAGCCATGCGTTCTGGCCGGAGCCGATCAGCCTGCTGCAGGAGGGGTTGATCCGCTGGGACCGGCTGCTGGGCCCACGCCAGATCACTGATGCCTACCTGCTGGCCCTGGCCGCCAGCCAGGGCGGCTGCTTCGCCAGCTTCGATCAGCGCATCACTCTTGAAGTGGTGCCGGGCGCCGAGGCCCACCATCTCTGCCTGATTCCGTGCAGCTGAACAGGCCCTCTCAAACGGATAACCCGTGATCGGATGATCAGTGGCTCCAGCCTGGCCATCATGGGCGCTGGTGCGGTTGAGGGGCTGGGCCTGGCCACGCAGACCTGCATCCCCTGCCTCGGCTGAATCCCGGTCCAACAGACCCAAACCATGCTCTATTTCTTCCCGACCTTCGGCCTTGCGCCCATCCTCCTGGCCGTGATCGTGAGCACGACCCTGGGAGTCGCCGCTTATCTGATTGTTTTCAAGACCAGGCTGTTCGATCATCTGATCAACAAGCCACTGGTCCCGCCGTACATCGTCATCCCCACCAGCGTCCTGGCCTTGCTGCTGGCCTTCATGGCCTCGTCCGCGTGGCAGAACACAACAACAGCCGCCGCAGCCCTGCAGGACGAAGCGACGGCCCTCAACCGGTTGGGAATCATCGCGGCGACGTCCCCCGCCCTGGCGCGCGAGCTGAAGGGCGACCTGTCGTCGTACATCCAGCTGGTGGTGCAGGGTGAATGGGGCAAGGAGTACAACATGAGGCGTCAACCCGAGGTTGACCAAACCCTCTCCAACCTCTACAGGGACGCCTGGACGATCGACGCTGGCGCCTGCACCGTGCGGGAGGCCGGATCTCAGTGCACCACCCAAGCGATGGCAGCAGAGATCCTCACCGAAATCAAGCAGCTCGAAGCAGCTCGGGAGCAACGCCTCTCGATCGGCAGCCAGTCGAACCTGGGCTACGCGAGAAAGTGGGCCATCATTTATCTGCTGACTCTGGTCTCGAGTATCACGATTGGGGCCGTGCATCGTGCCCATCGCCCAACGGCGATCACGGCCATCGTGATCTGGTGCCTGTGCACAGCTCTGGTCTTTTCCATGATCAAGTTGCACACTCACCCCTACGAAGGGTTCAATCCACTCAGGCCTGATTTCACCAGCCTGGGCTGATCCTGCCGACCCATTCTCCACCGACCCATGCCCGCCCGACTGCCCCTTCCCGGCCGGATCGCCCGGCTCCCCCTGATCGTGCT